>LQAG01000141.1_pt1 | contig 31839 bp, 52 predicted proteins | sample 1535801 | NCBI WGS metagenome assembly LQAG01 (sample SAMN04331584, study PRJNA305678) | bioreactor metagenome | isolation source: bioreactor_3 inoculated with Wadden Sea sediment 1st replicate of a... | place: Germany:Bremen
TCCATATCTACAACTGGGATGAGTGGGCCGCCAAAACCATTCCTGTGCCCATGCATATCGGCCACGAGTTTGTGGGCACCATCGAAAAGGTGGGGTCCCATGTTACGGATTTTAAACAAGGGGACCTGGTGTCCGGTGAAGGGCACCTGGTGTGCGGGCACTGCCGGAACTGCCTGGCCGGCCGGCGGCACCTGTGCAAGGACACGAAAGGGGTGGGGGTGAACCGGCCCGGGGCCTATGCCGAGTTCCTGGCCATTCCCGTGACCAATGTGTGGTACTGTGACTCCAAAATTCCCCTGGAACCCTGGCCTGCTTCGATCCCCTGGCAATGCCACCCACACGGCCTTGTCCTTTGACGTTCTGGGCGAGGATGTGCTGATCACCGGAGCCGGTCCCATTGGATGTATGGCCGCCTCCATCGCCCGGCACAGCGGGGCCAGGTACGTGGTTGTCACGGATGTCAATCCTTACCGCCTGGACCTGGCCAAAACAGCCGGTGCCGATCTGGCCCTGGATGTCACAAAAATATCCATTGCCGATGCTCAGAAACGACTGGGAATGAAGGAAGGGTTTGATGTGGCCATGGAGATGTCGGGCAACCCTTCAGCACTGGAAGGAATTTTGGACAACATGTGCCACGGCGGCAAGATCGCACTGTTGGGGATCATGCCGGATCAGACCCCCATCGACTGGAACAAGGTGGTATTCAATATGCTCACCGTCAAAGGGATTTACGGCCGGGAGATGTATGAAACCTGGTACAAGATGACCTCCATGATCCAGACCGGCCTGGACATCACCCCGCTGATCACCCACCGGTTTGCCTATACGCAGTTTGAAGACGGATTCGAAGTGATGCGTTCGGGAAAATCAGGCAAAGTGATCCTGGACTGGACCCGGACCCAATAACAACCATGACCTAAGAGACCACAACAAATGATGAAGGAATAAAACAGCCAGGGATTAGACTAACATTCTTATTTTATATGAAATCCAGAAGATGAGAATCATTGAGAAGAACACAAAGAGCGATCATTACTTCTTCTTTCTCGTGTTTCCCCTGCCTTTCGTGATATATAAAAATGGAATAAAACGGGCATGACCTCAAAAACAATTCAGGAGAAGGACAAATGAGTACAGATAAACTGGACAGCAGCCTGGAGTTGGAGCTGGCGGTCTTGAAACAGGAAGGCCGGGCCAAGGCATCGGAACGGATCATTCAGGGATATGTCCCGCCGGAAAAGGACGGGGACCCCGGTATCGGCTGGTGGGGTCTGACCAGATGTTCATGCGGTTTAATTCCAACGCCTACCTGTCGTTGTCCAATCATCCGGACCTGATTGCGGCAGCGGACGAGGCCACCCGGGAGTTCGGGGTGGGTCCGGGAGCGGTGCGGTTCATAGACGGTACCTTTGTTCATCACGTGAGGCTAGAGGAATGCATTGCCGGGTTTGTGAATAAACCGGCTGCCAAGATTTTCAACTCCGCCTACACGGCCAACTGCGGTCTGGCTCTGGCCATTTCCGGCAAAAGACCCACTGGATCGGGGACCAGCTCAACCACAATTCCATTATCCGGCCATGCGCATCAGCAACGTGCCCAGCGAAAACAAGGGGATCTTTCGGCACAATGACATGACAGATCTGAAACGGTGTCTGGATGCGGTGAATCCGGACATGAACCGGGTGGTGGTGATTTTTGACGGCATTTTCAGCATGAGAGGGGATTTTGCCCCTATCAACGAGATCGTGGAGATCTGCCGGGAGTATGAAGACCGGTTCCGGGACGGGGTGATCACGGTGGTGGATGATTCCCACGGCATCGGGGCCTTTGGTAAAACCGGCCGGGGAACCCCGGAACATGCCGGGGCCTGGCCGGATGTGGTGGTAGGAACGTTCGGCAAGGCCTTTGGGGTCAACGGCGGGTTCATTGCCGGCAGCCGGACCCTGGTTGAGGCGGTACGCCAGAAAGCCGACACTTATATTTATACCAATCCCCTGAGTGTGGCGGACTGTGCCGCCGCAGTCAGGGCCCTGGAGATCTGCGACAGCGACCAGGGCCGGGCCCTTCTTTCACATTTAGGTGAACAGACGCAGCGATTCCGAAAAGGTCTGGACCGGCTGGGCCTGGAATCTATTGACGGCCCTCATCCGGTGGTGCCGCTGCTGGTCCGGGATACTGCGAAAACCCATGATCTGGTCAAGTATCTCTATGACCACGGGGTCCTGGTGGTGGGATTGACCTTTCCGGTGGTGCCCGGAGGTGATGAAACCATCCGGTTCCAGATCAATGCGTGCCATACGCCGGCTGACATCGATCGGGTTCTGGAGATTCTTGCAGGATTTTTTAAAAATTGATATGACACCGGCTTTTTTCCAACTCCTTGAATTTGGAGATAAATCAGTGTAGGATGTTAAAATTGACCTGACAAAGCGGCCTGTGGCGGGAATGATTGATTCATTTAGACAAGGAGAAAAAAATCATGGAACCTGATAAATTCAGAGAATCCAGACAGGAAATAAACCGCATGTGCAAAAATGTTCATGCCTTGATCGACCAGAAGGACCTGGAAGAATCCAAAGCCGGTTATGAAGCGGTCCATGAGCGTTTGAAGGACCTCAAACCCCAGGCGGAAGGAGAAATTCAGAAGCGGTCGGTCAAGAACCTGGGGATCAAACTGAAAAATCTGTCCACATTGATTCGCAAATTAAAGCCTAAATCAGGTGGGGCACGAAAAACGGGAAAAACCGGTGTTGTCTGGGATGAAGCCGGTCTGTCCCGACTGAACCCTGTATTTTTGGAAAAGATGCTGCAAAACATGGGCACAGATGAACAGGCAGCGGTTTGCCTGGGTACGACCGGAAAAGGCATCCGCCCCAATTATCAGATCCATTTCAGTGACAAAACCATCATCGCCTACAGCGGTGCCAGTCACAAATCCAACGAGAAACCCGGCGCCGCCGGCTCGAAAAATATTTCTCCCCCGTTCACCCGGGCTGTTATTGAAAACGCGTTATCTCAACACACCTTGAAAGAAAATTGAACATGGAAAAATGCCTGTTGTCATGCCTGGCCTGCCTTATTTGCCTGATCATGGTGCCGGTCCCCGGATCTTCCGGGGAAACATCGGCCCGTCAGCAGCTTGAGGCCAGTATCGATGCCATTGTGGCGGTCCTCAAGGACGAATCCCTCAAAGGAGAGGCCAACATTGCCCGGAGGAGGGAAGCTCTGCGGGAACGGATCTATGAGCGGTTCGATTTGGAAAAAATGTCCCAGTTCAGCCTGGGATCTCACTGGCGGGGCAGAACCCCTGAAGAACGGCAGAAATTTGTGGCATTGTTTCTGACCTGCTGGAAAACGCTTATGTGGGAAAGATTGAATCCTATACAAATGAACAGGTGATTTATGTTAAGGAACGGATCAGGGATAACAAGACCCAGATCGACACCAAAATTATCACCGCCAGCATTGAAATCCCTATCGATTACCGGATGTACCGGACCGATGACGGTCAGTGGATGGTATATGACCTGGTGGTGGAGGGGGTCAGTCTGGTGGCCAATTACCGGTCCCAGTTCACTCAGATGATGGACTCCGGTACTTTTGACTCTCTGATTCTTGAACTGGAGAAAAAAGTGACATCCAATTCCTGAGTCGCTAACCATTTTCTAATATTATCCTCATCATTTGTTAAACCAAGCCTTGTAAAAGAGGGGTATTTTCACAGTCAGTTCAGTGATTAACCCCTTTTTTTGTCAAGGTGATAATGTCTTCTTCCAATTTGCTGCTGGTGCTGCTTCTGCTCACAACCGCCGGGTATGTTCTGGGCAGGAAAAAAGCGGTGGCCGTGGCACATCTCTCCGGCAGCGGACCACGCGTACTGCACTCCAGACCAACCTATTACGGCGCATTGGCCGCATTGTGGTGTGCCGTTCCGGCCCTGGTGGTGTTTGCTTTCTGGCAGGCCTTTGAATCCACGGTGATTACCCAGCTGGTGGTCGCCGGTCTGCCGGCGGATCTTCAGACACTGCCATCAGAACGCCTGGGGCTGGTGATGAATGATATAAAAAATCTGGTGTCCGCCGATATTGTATCCGGCGAGATCAGCCCGGCCACTCAGGCAGCCGCCGATCATTATGTCCGGCTTCAGACCATCAGCCATGCCACCTTGGCCGTACTGGCCTTGACCGTTGGCATTGCGGGAATTCTGTGGATCCGAAAGAGAATTACCCCGTGGCTGCGGGCCAGAAACCATGTGGAAACCATGGTGAAGTATCTGCTGGTGACCTGTGCCTCCATCGCCATCTTTACCACCATCGGCATCGTGCTGTCCGTGCTTTATGAAGCGATTCGGTTTTTAAGATTATTCCGGTTCATGAGTTTTATTCGGTTTGGACTGGAGCCCCCAGATGGCCATTCGGGCGGACCAGGTAGGATCTTCCGGGGCTTTTGGCGCCATCCCGGTCTTTTTGGGAACCCTGCTGATTTCCGCCATTGCCATGTGCGTAGCTGTTCCCGTCGGACTGATGTCCGCCATTTTTGTCTGAATATGCGGACCGGCGGTTCAGGGCCGTGGCCAAGCCGCTCCTGGAAATCCTGGCGGGAATCCCCACGGTGGTGTACGGATTTTTTGCGGCCCTTGTGGTGGCCCCCCTGATCCGGAACGCCGGCTTCACCCTGGGGCTGGACGTGTCTTCGGAAAGTGCTCTGGCCGCCGGTCTGGTTATGGGGATCATGATCATTCCCTTTGTATCTTCCCTGTCCGATGATGTGATCAATGCCGTGCCTCAATCTCTGCGGGACGGGGCGCTGGGTCTGGGCTCCACCAAGAGTGAAACCATCCGCCTGGTGGTCCTGCCTGCCGCTCTTCCCGGGATTGTGGGCGGGGTTCTGCTGGCCGTGTCCCGGGCTATCGGCGAGACCATGATTGTGGTCATGGCGGCCGGCCTGGCTGCCAATCTGACAGTAAACCCATTAAAAACCGTCACTACAGTGACGGTTCAGATCGTCACCCTGCTGGTGGGGGACCAGGAATTTGACAGTCCCAAAACTTTGGCGGCATTTGCCCTGGGGTTGATGCTGTTTGTGATTACCCTGATCCTCAATGTCGTTGCGCTGGTGGTGGTGCGGAAATACAGGGAACAATATGAATAATTCCCCTTGCATGTCTCAGGGCGCCCGGGCAATGGATATCGTGAATCAGGGTCTGTCCCGGCGGTACCGGGCTGAAAAACGATTCCGAATCTACGGCATTTCAGCGGTCATCGTTTCCATGATTTTTCTGCTGTTTCTGTTCATCAGTATTGCGGCAAACGGATACACGGCGTTTCAACAGACCTATGTTCAACTGGATATCCGCCTGGATCCTGAGATGCTGGACACTGGCTCTTTGGCAGATGCCAACTACCAGGGCATGGTAAAACAGTCTCTGTCCACCATGTTTCCTCAAGTCAAGAGCCGGAAGGAAAAACAGCAGCTGTATGGCATGGTCAGCAACGGGGCTGCGTTTCAGCTTCAGGATTTTGTTAGAAAGAACCAAAACCGAATCGGGTCTGAAATACAGCTCTGGGTACCGGCGGATGATGATGTGGACATGGTGGTCAAAGGACATGTTGACCGTGGGGTGCCCGAATCCGACCGCCGGGTGAAAGACAATCAGCTGGCGTGGATCGACCGGCTTCAGGAGCAGGGGCGGCTGGAAAAGCGCTTCAACACCACTTTTTTTTCAGCCGGTGATTCCCGGGAGCCGGAACTGGCAGGTATCCGGGGGGCCGTGGCAGGATCTTTCTACACCCTGTTGGTCACCCTGGTCCTGTCCTTTCCTATTGGGGTGGCTGCCGCTGTGTACCTGGAAGAGTTCGCACCCAAAAATCGGTGGACCGATCTTATTGAGGTGAATATCAACAACCTGGCGGCGGTGCCATCTATTGTCTACGGTTTGCTGGGCCTGGCCGTATTTCTTAATTTTTCGGGCTGCCCAGGTCCGTCCCCCTGGTGGGCGGACTGGTGCTGACATTGATGACTCTTCCCACCATCATCATCGCCAGCCGGGCTGCCCTGAAATCCGTGCCTCCTTCCATCCGGGAGGCGGCTTTGGGGGTAGGGGCTTCCAGAAACCAGATGGTGATGCACCATGTGCTGCCCCTGGCCCTGCCCGGGATGCTCACCGGCACCATCATCGGTATGGCCCAGGCCCTGGGGGAAACTGCGCCGTTGCTCATGATCGGCATGGTGGCGTTTATCGTGGATATTCCCGGAAGCTTCACCGATCCATCCACGGTATTGCCGGTGCAGATTTTTTTGTGGGCGGACAGTCCGGAGCGGGCGTTCTGGAAGGACGTCGGCCGCCATCATGGTTTTGCTGGCGTTTCTGGTGACCATGAATGCTGTGGCAGTGTTTTTGAGAAAGAAGTTTGAACGAAGGTGGTAGTCAGTTGCCATAACGAAGGAAGCAGTATCAAGTTAATAAATATGTGTTTTAATCATTAAACCAAGAAGGAGAAGTCCAATGAAAAAGGTATTGATTGCAAGTCTGGCCCTGGCATTTGCTATAGGGCTGGGAAATGCGGGTGCAGCGTCCCGGGATTATATCTCAATTGTGGGATCGTCCACGGTGTATCCGTTTGCCACGGTGGTGGCGGAAAATTTTGGTAAGACCACGGAATTCAAAACTCCGACCATCGAATCCACGGGTTCCGGCGGTGGGCACAAACTGTTTGGCGCAGGCGTTGGGGTTGAATACCCGGACATTACCAATTCGTCCCGCCGGATCAAAAAATCGGAATTTGAAGCAGCCGCAGCCAACGGTGTTACCGAAATCGTTGAGGTGAAAATCGGGTATGACGGAATCGTGATTGCCAACTCCAACAAGGCCCCGCAGTTTAAGCTGAGCCGCAAGGACATCTTTCTGGCTCTGGCCAAGGATGTGCCTTCCGGTAATGTGGCTGGCAAAACGGTTCCCAATCCAAATAAAACCTGGAAAGATGTGAATCCCGAGCTGCCGGACATTAAGATAGAAGTGCTGGGGCCGCCCCCCACTTCCGGTACCCGGGACGCGTTTGTGGAACTGGCAATGGAAGGCGGAGCCAAAAAGTTCGAATGGATTGCGGATCTGAAGAAAAAGACAAAAAGGCCTACAAAGCGCTTTGCCACACCATCCGTGAAGACGGTGCTTATATCGAGGCCGGCGAAAATGACAACCTCAATCGTCCAGAAGCTGGATACCAATCCCGATGCCCTGGGGATTTCGGGTTTTCCTTTCTGGATCAGAATACGGATAAGCTTCAGGGATCCCTGGTGGACGGAGTGGCTCCGGAATTTGACGCAATTGCCGACGGCAGCTATCCGGTTTCCCGGCCCCTGTTTTTTACGTGAAAAAAGCCCATGTGGACAGCATTCCCGGTATCCGGGAGTTTTTGGCCGAATTCACCAGCGAAAAAGCCTGGGGCAGTGAAGGCTATCTCACGGACAAGGGCCTGATTCCCATGCCTGAAGCGGAAAGAAAAAAATTCCGTCAGGCGGTTGAAAACCTGACTCCGATGACAGCCTCTGATTTCTAATTCCCTCTCTTACGTCTGTTCAAAGCCGGGCTGAGGCGGTCCTTCCGCTTCAGCCCGGCTTTATTTTATCTGATACAGTTCATAGGAGCCGCCGTTCAACCTGTCCAAGATGAGGCCAATACGCTGGTGATCAACGCCTCGATGCCAATGGGCCTGTCCGGCAGCAGCTGAAGGGCATATGGTTTCAACGCTTTTATCAAATTTTCCAGCAGGTATCCTGCCGCTCCTCTTCAACGGCAGTGACCATACATGTCCATGATCTTATTCGAAGGTCTCAACAGTGTGGTAAATTTGTCCGACAGAAATTACAGAACGTTCAGGTCAGCTTCAACGGTTTTGACGATGCAAGACCGTTTGACCTTCACCGCCCGAACAAGGTTCGGGCCCGGGAGTGATCCGCTTGTTTTTGTACAAATCGTATCAATAGTGGTTGCTATTCCATGAGCACTTGATCTAAACTCTTTCCAACCCATAAAAGGAGGTTGACCATGTTGTACTCAGGTCATTTTTCATTTGATGAGACCACCACGTCCGGCACTCAGCGACATGGATATTTCACCTGCCTGGTGAAGGCCGGTACCCCGGAACTGGCGGTTCAGAATTTCAAGCAGCGCATCCGGATCATCAAAGAAGATATCAAAGACCCGCTTTTCAGCCATATTCAGGACGTGTATGTGGAAGATATCATTGAGATCGCGGACAGTCCTGAAGAGGCAGTAGTGACCTGGTTTCAGTCGTCTGACGGACCGTTTCCCAAATCCAGGAGCTGTTCCCTGCCGGTTTCCGATACAACGGATATCAAGGCGTATCAATGGGTGCCGGAAACCGATTTTTCAACGGACCAGAAGGACAATGGCAAAAATACGAGGAAGCGGTGCCGTTTCTGCGTTTTAGTGGTTGAGAGGGACTAATACCCGTGCCCACCCACCGGCGCATCCGATGAACCCGGATGAAAATGGGTGGATACGGGCACATAATACTGGACAGGTCTCTTCAGGTCATAATTGGCCGTTTCTTTCATAGGTGCCCATCAGTTCGGCATGGAACAGTACATGGCCGTCAATGGCCCTGCTGGACAGGCGGCTGGATCAGTTGCGTATTGACATCCCTGTCAGGTCTGTAACAATAGAAAAAGAAAAGTAATGACCTTCAATGCCAAATCAAAGCAAGAAGAATACAATGTTAAATGGGATCATACTTTTCTGAAATTCGTATGCTGGAATTTTCCATTTTCAGCCTGGCCCACCGGGGTACCGCTTTGGGCAGGATACCTGGACTGGTGATCGACCGGGTGGGGTGGCGTTGCTGCCCTGTGAAAGGATGGCATGAATAATTTTTTTCTTACGCACTTGACGGTGGCCGGAGTTACTATCCCACCGACCTGTTCGAGTCCAAGCTATACCAGGTCCGGAAGGCTGATCCCAAAGGGTATGAGCGGATTCGGAAAACCATCGACCGGCTGCTGATCGATCCGTCCGTCTCAGATGGAAAGATGAAAGGGCTTTACCACGGCCGTCTCAAGAAATATGTGGGCCGCCGGGACTACCGACTCATTTATTACTGGTGTGAAAGATGCCTTAAGGAGAACAGGCGGCTTCACTGCGGCCCCATCCCCAACAACAGTGTCATTTTTTTGATCTGTATCACAAGAAAGAATAAAAAAAGATGAAAACCTGATTTAGGAGGATTGTATGTTCGGTATTCACAATTACGGCAGTTTTATTGCAGCGGTACTGGTGTTTCAGCTGATTCCGGGGGCTGGAACCATCAGCATTTTGAACGCCACAGCCCGGAATGGTATGGGTGGCGGCATGAAAGCGGTGTTCGGCACCCTTTCCGGCGATCTGGTTTACATGTGTGCCGCCGTGCTGGGGCTGGCAGCCATCTTAAGCGCCTATCCCGGGGTGCTGGCCGGTGCCCAGTGGATCGGGGCCGGGGTATCTGTGCTGGCTGGGTATCAGACTGCTGACCACATCTGTCACCCAAACCACGGTGCCGGAAAAGACGGTGCGTGGCGGCTGGCACTATTTCCGGCAGGCCCTGGCGATCAGTCTGACCAATCCCAAGGTGATCATGTTTTTCATGGCCTTTTTCCCCTTGTTTCTGACACCGGAATCCACGCAGCTTACCCTGCTGATTTTGATGGTCCATGTTTCTGTCATCAGTTTCCTCTACCAGGCATGCCTGGTCATGGCCGGCAATGCAGTGGCCGGAAAACTGAGTCAAAGGCCCTGGGCCAGGCGATTGGCCATCCGCCTGGCCGGCGTGGCCCTGATCGGGTTCGGGGTGCGGCTGGCCGCCAGAAACTAGCCGGGAGTGTAAAAGGAGCGAAGGGTGCCCACCCCGTCCTTGACGGCTCTGGCCGATGCGTCCAGTGCGGTTTTTTCATCGTGGGTCAGGGGCAGTTCCAGGATTTTTTCCACGCCATTTTTGCCTAGCAGAACCGGGACACCCAAAAACATGTCCTGGTATCCGTATTCCCCCCGCAAATAGGCGGACACCGGTACCACGCGTTTCTCGTCCTTGAGAATAGCTTCCACCATCTTGGCCACGGATGCGCCGGGCGCGTAAAACGCGGACCCTTGTTTGAGCAGGGATACAATTTCTCCGCCGCCGGTGCGGGTCCGGTCGATCAGTTTTTCCAGTTCATCGGGTGCGATGAGTTCCGTGACGGGGATGCCGTTTACCCGGGTGTAACGGGGCAAAGGCACCATGGTGTCGCCATGTCCCCCGAGAACCATGGCCATGACATCACCTGGCCAGACCTTCAGCTTTCTGCGATAAATACCGGAATCGGGTGGCATCCAGGATCCCGGCCATGCCCATGACCCGCTTGAGGGCAAACCCGGTTTCCTGGAGCGTGGCCATAGCAATGACATCCAGCGGGTTGGACACCACCACCACCACGGCATTGGGCGCGTATTCAGCAACGGCCTGACCCGCTTTCTTGGCAATGTCCACGTTGATTTTCATGAGATCCATGCGGTCCATGCCCGGTTTCCGGGGAATTCCGGCGGTGAGGACCACCACATCCGAATCAGCGATCCCCTTGTAATCATTGGTTCCCGTGATGGTGACATGGTAGTTTCTCATGGGGGCGGCATGCAGATAATCAAGGGCCTTGGCCTGGGGAAGCCCTTCCACCACATCCACCATCACGATGTCTGCCAGGTTTTTTCCGCAATGTAATAGACGGCGGTAGCGCCCACATTACCGGCGCCGATGATGGATACTTTAGGCATGTGTGTCCTCCTTCAGGGTTTTCTGGATGATTCGGGCTCCGGTTTTAATCATGTCGATCTGGCTGCGGTTCAGGTGCGGTTCCAGTATCTGGGATGCACCGGTGCGGTTGATCACGCAGGGCAGCGACAGGGCGGCATCAGTGATTCCAAACTGGCCGGACAGCATTCGGGAGACCGACAGAACCCGGCCCGTGTCATGGCAGATGGCTTCCGCCAGGTCTGCAGCCACGGCGGAGGGTCCGTAATAAGCACTGGCCCGGCCTGCCAGCTCCACGATCAGGCTCCCGGCCTGACGGGTCTGGTCGAATAAGCGGTCGATCTTTTCCCGGGACAGAAAATGTTCGATTGGTACGCCGGACACACAACAGTAATCTTCCAAGATGATCATGTCATCGCTGTGTCTTCCCACGACCTGGGCTGCCACGTTTTCCATGGATACGCCCAGTTCGTGTGCAATGAGGAACCGCAGCCGGACGGCATCCAAGATGCCTCCCAGGCCCATGATGCGGTCGTCGGGCAAAGAGGCGTGCCGGGTGAACAGGGTGGTAAGCAGGTCCACCGGTTCAGAGACAATAATGATCCGGATGTCTGGCCGGGTGATTTTTTGGGCATAATCGATGATGATGTCTTTGTTGGCCTGATACAGGGCATCCCTGTCCATGCCGGGTTTTCGCACCGATCCGGCGGTGATGATGACAATGTCCGCCTCCAGCACCTGGTCCGGGTCATCCGTTCCCTGGATGGTGGTGCGGTATCCCCGGACAGGGGCGGCTTCCATCATGTCTAATGCCTTGCCCTGAGCCAGCCCTTCCTGGATGTCGAAAAGGGTGACATGGTCTACCCCTTTTTCCGCCAGGAAAAAAGCGGTATTGGCCCCGACGTTGCCGCTGCCGATGATTCCGATCATGAAAACCTCCTTGTCAATGTTATGGTTGATGCAAATAGCGTAAGCTGATATCCTCATGGTTGTCAATCCCAATAACACCCATGCCTTGACGGGCAAAAAAGAAAATGGAACCCATCACACAACAGCCTTCAGCAATAGCAGGAAAACATTTGTTCCTGTTTACTGGAAGCCGAGCACTGGTTAATGAAAGCTGACAACTTTCATATAAACAAGCATGGCCTGAAATACTATGAATCAATACATGAAGAAATAACCAGTCAGCTGTTAAGCTTAAGGTTTGGCATTTAAAACCTCATACTGTAATTTTGATGAAAACTTACTGGCATGGTGCATGCATTGCTCATATATATTATATTTAAAGGTATGCAATTTGCAGGCCTGTAATTGCCTGCCTTTGAATAAAACCAATCATCAACCATAAGGAGTGCCCATGAAACGTGTATTGATCACCGGTGCCTCAGGGTTTGTCGGCAAGCATCTGGTCCGTCATTTTCTGGATCTTCACTGGCATGTGACGGGGCTGGGGACTTCCAGTACGCATCCAGACGTCCAGGAATCAAATAAGTTTCGCTGGGTCTCGGCTGATACCACCCGGCCGGGACCCTGGCAGGCACATGTGCCAAATGCGGATGTGCTCATTAATCTGGCCGGTCGGAATATTTTTAAGCGATGGACCAACGCTTACAAAAGGCCATTTATGACTCCCGGATACTCACCACCCGAAATCTGGTGGATGCCATGGTGCCTGACAAACCGGTCGATTTCCTGAGTACCTCTGCGGTGGGGATGTACGGGGATGCCGGAGAACAAGAACTTTTTCGAAGATGCACCCCCGGGAAACGATTTTCTGGCTGCCGTGTGCAAAGACTGGGAACATGCCGCGCTTGTTGCGGAGGAAAAGGCCGGCGCCTCTGTACGGATCATGCGGTTTGGTGTGGTTCTGGGCGACGGCGGTGCCCTGTCCGTGATGTCTCCGGCGTTCAAATGGTTTGCCGGCGGGCCTCTGGGAAACGGATATCAGTGGTTTCCGTGGATTCACGTCGATGACATGGTAAAGGCCATGATTTTTTGATCCAGACGTCTGATTCCCAGGGGATTTACAACATGGTGGGGCCAACACCGGTGAGACAAAGGGTGTTTGCCAAAGCCCTGGGACAGGCACTGAATCGACCGGCGGTGATGCCTGCCCCCGGATTCATGGTAAAACTGGTCATGGGGGAACTGGGCGCTTCGCTGCTCAACAGCCAGAAAGCGGTGCCTAACGCTTTGACGGAAAGAGGTTTTTCATTTGAATATCCGGATGTCGGATCAGCCCTGGGCGCTATATTCGGAAATCCCGGCCCTGCATGAAAATCCAGGCCCGGGGTTAAAAGATGTTTGCCTTGACCCTGAAATTTGATATAAGAATCCATTACAGTGACAATCAGTCAAAAACAATGCAGATCAATCCAATCAGGAGGGAAAATACCCATGAATTTCGGATCCATTGATGAGATATTGACATTTGCCATCGGCAAGGAAAACGAAGCCGTTGAATTTTACCAGTCCCAGGCAGCAAAAGCCACCAAAGCATCTCTCAAAGACATTTTTGAAAGCTTTGCCAACGAAGAACAAAAGCATGCGGCCCTGTTGTCCGATATCGCCGGGAACAAGGAAAAAATCGAATCCTATGAGTTCAAAAAAATTCCGGACCTGAAAATCAAGCGACTACATGGTGGAAAAAGACTATGAAGAGGGTATGCCCATGCCAGAGATTCTCAAGGTCGCCATGAAGCGGGAAGAAAAGGCGGTCAAGCTTTACCAGACCCTGGCGGATCAGACCGATAATCCCGATGCCAAAAAAGTGTTTTTGATGCTGGTGCAGGAAGAGTCCAAACACAAGCTGGGCCTGGAAACCATGTATGACGATTACCTGGCGGAACAGGACAACTAAGGTCAATGATTCCATGGATCTGACCTGTTTTTCAGACCCGCATCCATGGCGGTGATCGGGGTGTCAACCACCCATGACCATCATCCCGCCAATGTGATTTACAACAAGAATCACCTTCGGTATCCGGTACAGACCTTTGCCGTGAATCCCAAAGGCGGAACCCTGAACCGGGAACCGGTGTACCGGACCGTGGCTGAGATTGACGTTTCCGTGGATCTGGCTGTTATCGCGGTGCGGTCCGGGTTTGTGCCGGATGTGGTATCCCAGTGCATTGAAAAGGCATCAAAGGGGCGGTGATCATTTCCGGCGGATTCGCCGAAACCGGGAGCCGGGACCTGCAGCAGGAAGTGGCGGATCTGGCGGTCCGGGCTAATTTCCTTTTGTGGGACCCAACTGCCTGGGGATCTATTCTCCGGAAGCTGTGGACACGTTTTTCTGCCGGGGAGCGCATCATTCACCCCAAAAAAGGAAACATCGGGTTTGTATCCCAGAGCGGCGGGGTCCTGGTGGACCAGTTGGTGAAGTTCGCTGGCCAGGGGATCGGGGTGTCCGCCGCCGTGAGCATCGGCAACAAAGCCTGCATCCGGGAAACCCATCTCATCGACTGGTTTGAGCAGGACATGGGCACCCGGGTCATTGCGTTTTACATCGAAGGGTTTGAATGCCGGGAGGGCCGGGAATTTGTCAAGCGGGCCAGGCTTGCTCCAAACCGGTGGTGGTGCTCAAGGCCGGGAAGACGGCCCGGGGGATTGCCGCCGCTTCCAGCCATACTGCCTCCGTGGCAGGGGATTACCGGGTGTTTTCTGCCATCATGGCCCAGCACTGTGTGGCGGAAGCTGATACCGAATATGAACTCACCTCGTTTTGCGAGGCATTGAGCTGTTATCCCAAAGGCAGTTCCGGCCGTATCGGTATTGTATCGCTGTCTGGAGGCCACGGGGTGGTTGCGGCGGATGCTTGCGGCCATCACGGGCTGACCCTCCCGGAGATCAGCGAACAGACCGCCGGTGCCATCCAATCCCGGCTGTCTCCGGAAATCCAGGCCATTGCCTCGTTGAACAATCCCCTGGACCTGACCGGGTCGTGTGTGGATGCCGATATCCTGACGGCTGTGCGGCATTTGTCAAGAGATCCGAACGTCGACTGCATTCTGGCACTGCTGCTGCCCTATTCTCCGGGAATTTCCGCAGACATCGGGGCCAGACTGAGCCAGGTGGCAAGAAACGAAGGCAAACCTCTGATTGCCTATGTGCCCAAGGAAGACAAGTACAAGATTATTATTGAAGGATTTGAGCTGAGCCGGATTCCGGTGGCATCTTCCGTGGAAGGGGCGGTACTCATGGCCAAAGCGTTGAAAAGGTGCTGTCCATGCTGACCCCGCGTATTATGCAGATCCTGGAAGCGGCCCGGCCGGCCGGCTGGGTCCCGGAACCCATGGCCAAAAAGATTCTGGAGGATAGGAACCTGACTGTTCCCAAGGGTGTGCTCACCGAGTCTGTGGCTACGGCAAGACGGTTTCTGGGGGAGAGCAAGGGTCCGGTGGTGCTTAAGGCCGTATCCCCTGAAATCCTGCACAAAACCGAACACCGGGCCGTTGTGACCGGTGTTAAGGATCCTGATACATTGACCGATCAGATGACCCGTCTTTTGTCCCTTAACGGCTGTGATCAGGTGTTGGTGGAAGAGATGGTGTCCGGCATTGAGGTGCTGGTGGGCGCGAAAAACGATCTTCAATTCGGGCCGGTGGTGGTGCTGGGTTTAGGGGCACCAGCGTGGAGATCTACAATGATACGGCCATCCGCCTGGCTCCGGTGACCCCGGCGGATGTGACCGCCATGGTCAACACCCTGAAAGCCGGACCGATTCTGGAAGGGTTCCGTGGAAAACCCGGTGTGAACATGGCCGAACTCACTCGGATGGTGGTGGCGTTTTCCCGCCTGGTCATGGACCTGGAACCTTTTATTGAATCCATTGACCTGAATCCGGTGATCTGCGACGCAACCCGATGCGTAACAGCGGATGCCCGGATTATTCTTTTGCCGGAAAAAATATTCCATCATGACTTCATTTCCCGATACGATGTCCCCAGCCGGCACGACAACTTCACCGTTAAAGCTTATATCCTGGAACGTCAACGGCCTGAGGGCGGTTGTGAAAAAAGATTTTTTCAAATCCGTGGCACGGCTGAATCCGGATATTCTGCTGCTCCAGGAAACCAAGCTCCAGCAAGACCAGCGCGCCCCGGAAATGATCGATTTTCCGCCCTATGAGTCTTTCTGGGCCTATGCCACGGTGAAAAAAAGGCTACAGCGGGGTGGCTGCGTATTCAAAAAAGAGACCCAACCAGGTGGTCACTACTTTTGACCGGCCTGAATATGATGGTGAAGGCCGGGTGATCCAGATGGATTTTGATGAATTCACCCTGTTCAATGTCTATTTTCCAAACGGACAGATGAGTGATGAACGGCTCAGGTACAAGCTGGACTTTTATGACTGGTTTCTGGATTATACCCAACGCCTGCGGAATGCTGGAAAAGGTTTGATTATCACCGGGGATTTCAATACGGCTCACCATGAGATCGATCTGAAAAACCCCGGTCCCAACTCAGACCGTTCCGGATTTCTGCGCATCGAAAGGGATGTGCTGGACCGCATGGTCGATGAAGGGTACGTGGATACGTTCCGGCATTTTTACCCGGAAGCGGTAAAGTATTCATGGTGGAGCTATCGGTTCAACGCCCGGAAAAACAATGCCGGGTGGCGCATCGACTATTTTTTGTCACCCGGGACCTGCTTGAAAAAGGCGTGGTTACAGATGCCTTTATCGACAATGATATTTTTGGATCCGACCATTGCCCCGTCGGACTGAATCTCTCACTTTAAAACTGCCGGGAATCCTTACGCTGAACCAGGCAGCATCTTCTGAGACTGAAAAATTTTCCTGAAATCGGCAGGCCTTCCTGAAAAAGGTGCACCCTTCCCCGAGTTCGGAAAAGGAAAACCGGTCCGGTCCCGGCCGGACAGGGACCGGACATCGGCATTTAAGCGGTCATGAACCGGCAGATTTGACGTCCGAATTCGGAACAGGATACTTCCGCGGCCCCAGGGATCTGCCGGGCCAGGTCATAGGTCACCTGTTTTACGTCAATGGCCTGCTGCAGGGCAACCCGGACCTGACCGGCCGCCTCGTGCCATCCCATGTGGTCCAGCATCATGGCTCCGGACAGGATCAATGATCCCGGGTTGACCTTGTCTTTGCCCGCATACTTGGGGCCGTGCCGTGGGTGGCTTCAAATACCGCACATTCCGAGCCCACATTCGCCCCCGGAGCCAGTCCCAGTCCGCCTATCATGGCTGCCAGAAGATCGGAAATATAATCGCCGTTCAAATTGGGGGCCGCGATCACGTCATATTCTTCGGGCCGCAGCAGAACCTGTTGGAACATGTTGTCTGCGATCCGGTCCTTGAGAACGATACTGCCTTCGGGCACTTTGCCGTTGAATTCTTTCCACAGCCGTTCCTCCAGGATCACATGATCGGCAAATTCCTTGGTTCCCACTTCAATACCCCAGTTCAAAAAAGCGCCTTCAGTAAATTTCATGATGTTGCCCTTGTGCATGAGGGTAACACTTTTTCGCCGGTTGTCTATGGCATATTGAATGGCTTTGCGCACCAAGCGCTGTGTGTTGATCCGGCTGATGGGTTTGATGCCGATGCCTGTGGCATCCGGAGCCAGAGATTTCCCGGTTTTTTTCTGATCAGACCAATGACCTCTTTTGCCTCCTGACTGCCGGCCGGCCATTCAATCCCGGCGTACAGGTCTTCGGTGTTTTCTCTGAAAATAACCATATCAACGGCATCCGGATGACTGCACGGGGACGGGACCCCCCGGATATGTCTGGCCGGACGGATGCAGGCGAACAGATCCAGTTCCTGGCGGATTGCCACATTCAGAGACCGCATGCCTTTCCCCACCGGTGTGGTCATGGGGCCTTTGATAGCCACCCGCAGCGACCGGATTTGATCCAAAGTGGATCTGGGCAGCCATTCGCCGGTCTCATTGAATGACGTTTCACCGGCGGGCAGTTCCTGAAAAAAGATCCGCTTTCTGCCTTTGTAGGCGGTATCCACCGCAGTTTCCAGAACCGGGCGGGTGGCACGCCAAATATCCGGTCCGGTGCCGTCTCCGGGGATACAGCCGATAATGGGGTGTTCCGGCACTTGAAGCGATCCGTCCGGGTTCATAGTAATGGAATCAGGCATGATGGGTGTCCTTTAATCTGGGGTTTGTTTGATGGAGACGGACAAATTCTTCCGTTCATTTTCGGGCCTATATGATACTGCAAAGGGGGATCAATCCTTGAAAACCAGTTTTCCGCCGATATGTCCGGCAATGCCGGCCGATGCCAGCATGATCAGGTTGATCAGAATAAATATCCAGGACATAGATGTGGACAGCACGGCCGGATCCACCAGATACCAGACCAAAGAGATCAGGCACGAGGCACTGGCTAATGTGGCTGCCAGAATTTTGATCCGGAACAGCAGAGTATCTGCCTGGTTGTATTTATTCTGCCATTCCAGTACTCCCGTGTAAATGACCAGGGGCAGGGCCAGCACCACAAAACCCAGGTTGATGGCAGCGGCTTTGGCCGGCAAAGCAGCATCGAACAGCCAGGCCAGGATGAACAGGATGGCGGCCACCGGCAGAAGCCCGTTGGGCGTGTGTACCAGAATGGGATGGGCATGATACCGGACCATCAGGTGCGTGAGCTTCTGATACAGGGATTCATGTGCCGCAGGATCAAGGGGTTCCGGTTCAGGTTTTTCAGACAGCGGTTTTTTGGAATCACCCGTTTTCGATTCAGAAGCGGCGGAGACGTCTTTTCCGGGTTCATCCGGAATGTCGATTTCCACGAATTTATTTTTACCAGCCCCGCAGACCGGACATTTTTCCGGGGGGATTCTCCTTTGTGAACGTAATTACAGACCGTGCATTTCCAGGCTCTCATCAGGTTTCCTTATTTGTAATAAAATTTGGGAGGCAGTTTTCACACAACGTCGCTGTTTTGTGGCTTATCGATTTTCAATGGTTGTGAACTGGCATTCATCCGGTCCGCAGTAATCCCCCACATAGGCGGCACCAGGGCGGTACAAGGTGGGTTTGGGTGCGGCTTTGGCAAACTGTTCTTCAATGACATGGGCGCACCATCCGCTGATGCGGGACAGGGCAAAGACAGGGGTGAACAGGTCCATGGGATTCCCATGGCGTAAAATAAAGAAGCGGAATAAAAATCCACATTGCAGAAAATTTCCCGGTTCTTGCGTTTTTTGAATGCGTCTTTTGCCTTTATCTCCAGTTCCCTGGACAGGTCATACCACCGGGTGTCGCCTGCGATTTCTCCCATACGACGGCTCATGGGCGCCAGGATCAATGCCCTGGGATCATCAGTCTGGTATACAGCATGGCCCAGTCCCATGATCAGGCCGCCAGCATCAAGCGTTTTGTCGATATAGGTATCAATGGCTTCCGCAGACCCGATCTCCATAAGCATCTTCATGACCCTTACATTGGCCCCGCCGTGCAGTGGACCGGACAGGCTGCCGATGGCTGCAGCGATGGCGGCATAGATATGGGCCTTGGTGGAGGCCACCTGTCGGGCGGTAAAGGTGGAAGCATTAAAGGAATGTTCCGCATGCAGTACCAGTCCGGCATCGAAAAAGCCGCTGCCTCAGGGTCTGGGCGGTTGCCGGTGAGCATGTACAGAAAGTTGGCGGCATGGCCCAGGGCATTGTCCGGCTCCACCGGAGGCCTGTCATTGCGGATGCGGTCCCAGGCCGCGATCAAAGTGGACAGCCCGGCGATCAGGTGTTCTGCACTGTTCACTGTGTGTTCCAGGGTTTCTGAGCCTGCATTTTCATCCGCTTGTGTCAGCAGAGGAGTGGCCGCCTGGAGCACATCCATGGGGTTCATGGACCGGGGCAGGTGTTTGAGCAGGGTGAAATTGATTCAGGATCTGACGTTTGGGTTAAGCGTTCATCAAACGATATCAGATCCTGTTGCCGGCAGTCGCTCGTGCAGCAGCAGATAACATACTTCTTCGAACGTGGTGTTTTCCGCCAGATCCTCAATCCGGTACCCACGGTAGATCAGTTTGCCTTTTTACCCTGTACATCACAGATTTTCGAACTGGCTACATCCACGCCTCTGAGACCTGTATTCAATACCGGGGTGCATTCGTCGTTCATGGATCTCTCCTCGAAAGGGGTTAAAATATTTTTTCAGGGGCCGCCTTTCCGGGACATATTCCACCTGGGCTTTGTGGTTGTGAACGGCTTCGGATACATACAGCCCGCAATAGCAGGCCCCGAACTCTTCCAGATCCGGCTCCCGGTAAACACAGGGACAGATGATATCCCTGTCTTTTTCCCGGTCCGCGCAGGCCAGGCGGCAGGGGCAGGCCATGTACCCGTAACGGTCCTTGTTCAGAAGCAGCGATTCCAGCAGTTCAAAGACCAGATCTTTGTCCTTGTTGAAATAGATGCCTTTGGCTTCCTGTGATTTTTTCAATGCCTGGTATACCTGTTCCACATTCATTCTGTCATCCCCAATGCTGCTTTAATTTCCTTTTCCTTGTATCCGACAATTACTGTATCATTGATTCTGATGGTGGGGAAGGAGCACCTGGGATTCAATGCTTTGATGTCTTCTAGAACAGCCTTTCTTTCTTCCCCTTCCAAGTCATCCACTTCCACATAGTTGTACTCCACATTGCAGTCGTTGAGCAGTTTTTTGGTTGATTTGCAGTGACTGCAAGTGCTTAAGGCATAGAGTATGGGCTTGTCTTCGTTCATTAACAGCTCCTTTAAGCGGTCTCAATCCGGTTGCCGGGTTGTCCGTCATGCATACCCGTTAACCCCTTCAGTCTGAGATCCGCAATTAATTTTAAACATTCAGATCACCCGCACGGTTCATATCGGTATGAATTTTTGCATTTTTTTATGCCGGTTTGGCAAGCGACAATTTCACGGGTGTGTTAACCATGACAATCAGGACGTGGTGTTGCCTGATAATTCTTGCGTCTAAAAGTGATGTCGTAATGACACAAGCAAGAAAGATAAATCAAGGGTCTCAAAACAGGAATTTTTGTGGGACAAGATATTGCCATTCTGATCCAAGAACCCGCCGGGCATGGAATCCAGACCGGTAATTCCTGATGTCGGCCAACGTGTTCGTGGATCTGTATCCCGCGGATTCGTTCATGGCCGAACCCGTTTTGTCTGTTGCGGCTGGAGGAACAGAGACATAAGACACATAAGTGTCTCAAGGTGACACGTACCAGAGATACAGGTGGACCCCGGACAGGGAATCGCCCGGATAACGCGCTGCACACGGGCCGGCCCGGTCCGGGTGTCCTGAAATGGATATACCTCCACCGGTTTTCCAGATGAAACTCCGGTCAGCCGGTGTAACATGGTATCTGAGTCCGACCGGATCGCTACGGGCGCGATTTTTGCAGGGTTAAATAACATTTAACCGGAGACTGGCTGTGCTGCAGTTTCAGTCACTGAGATCATAATACAGTTGACAGGGACAGGGTTTGCAGACGGATGTCCCGGTCCTGATGAAAACTGGTGAAAAAACTTAAGGAGGGCACATGGGAACGGTTTTGATAGTCTATACGACCCGGTCCGAAGAGACCAAGGCCATTGCCGAAATTATCGGTGAAGGCATCCGGATATCCGGGCACAATGCAGAAGTCAAACGGGTAAATGAGATCAAGAGCGAAGAAGACCTCAAGGGGTATGATGCCTATATTTTCGGGTCTCCCACGTATCACGGCGAGATGATCACTCCCATGAAGCAGCTGTTGTTTCTTGCGGAACGGGCCGAGTTGAACGGAAAGCCGGGCGGATCATTCGGTGCCTATGGCTGGAGCGGTGAGGCAGCCGGCCGGATTTTCGATACCATGGCTCACATTTTTGAGATGAGCATGGTGTCCGGCGGGCCATTGATGCTCAAGGCTGCCTGGGTGGGCGGCGGTATCAAGGCGGCCCAGGAATACGGCAAGAATGTGGCAGCCATGATTCCGAAAACCGAATGATGCTGGGGAGGAGGCCATGAGTACTCAGAATGCGGTCATTGTTTCCTGCCCCTCCTGTAAAACCAGAAACCGGGTGCCGGCGGCCCGGATCAATGAAAATCCACGGTGCGGCAGATGCGGCACCCCGCTTCCTACAGGGGAACGGACCATCCTGTAACCGTAACGGATGCCACATTTCAGACAGAGGTGATGCAGTCGTCCCTACCGGTGCTGGTGGATTGCTGGGCACCCTGGTGCGGACCTGTAAGGCTGTCGGGCCGATCATGGATGCACTGGCAAAAAAGTATCTCGGTCGGTTGAAGGTGGCTAAACTCAACCTGGATGAGAATCCGGTCACCGGGTCACGCTATTCTATCAGTTCCGTGCCCACGATGCTGCTGGTGAAAAACGGGAAACTTGTGAACACGCTGGTGGGGGCTCTGCCCCAGAACCAGATAGAGTCAGCAGTCAACCAGATGCTGTGATCAGGACTGTAAGGAGATGATGCCATTTCTAATACGGGAAATGGCAAGGGATTTGCATAATTTTAAATTTTGGTGATGCTGAGGGCGATAGTGGTATTTTCTCTGGCAATAACCGATTATGTGTCTTATGATAACAGAATGAAAAGAATTGACTGATGCTTTTCCGAATTAGTCTCATCTTAGAATTCCAATAAATCAAATATGAAAAGGAGTGACCACATGGCAGAAAAAATGGGTATTTACAAATGCGAGAAATGCGGCAACATCGTACAGGTGCTTCACGGAGAAAAACCGCCGGTCACCTGCTGCGGCAAACCCATGGAACGGCTCGTGGAAAACACGGTGGATGCGGCTGTTGAAAAACATGTCCCGGTGGTGGAAAAAATCGAAGGCGGATACAAAGTCAAAGTCGGCAGCGCTCCTCATCCTATGGCGGCTGAGCATTATATCCAGTGGATCGAGCTGACCAGTGAGGATGACAGCTTTGTTCAACGTAAAATGCTGACCCCTGACAGCGAACCGGAAGCCATTTTCAAAACCGATTCCGACAAGGTGGTGGCCAGGGAATACTGTAACCTGCACGGTCTGTGGAAGGCCTGATTTCCCTCCTGCTTGTGTTGACTGCATGAAAAAAAGGCCCCGGACGAATCGATATGGATTCATCCGGGGTCTTTTGTCTATCGAACCGGCAGGCGGGAGCCGGAATGAAACCGTGTTGGCTTAACGGTTCAGTTTTTCCTTTAATTTTCTTGCCAGGGCGGTACCTAAATCGAAACACCGTTTCAGATCGTCCTGATCCGGCACATAAAGCACCTTTACCCCCGGATCCACGGTTTCCCACTTCATTTCCTCAAATTCCTTATTCAGAATCTTGACCGCCTCACCGCTCCATCCATAGGACCCGAACGCAGCCGCCAGTTTGTTCTGGGGGCGCAGACCCTTGATATAGGTCATCACATCGGCGATGACCGGAAAAATACCGTTGTTCAAGGTCGGAGACCCCACGGCCACCGCCCCGGCATCCAGAATTTCGGTCATGATATCGGACCGGTGCCATTTCCGGGTGTTCATCAGCCTTACCCCGACCTGTTCCGACTCAATTCCGCTGGTGATGGCCCGGGCCATTTTGGTGGTGCTTTCCCACATGGAATCAAAGATGACCAGTGCCTTGTTGACCGGTTCCTGCCGGGACCACAGATCATAAGCCGCAATGATCCGGGTGGGGTCTTTCCGCCAGAGAATGCCGTGGTCCGGACAGATCATGCGGATATCCAGATTCATTTTCGCGACATCCGTCAGAAGCGCCTGGACCCGGGGAGAGAAATGCAGCAGAATATTGGCATAATATTTCCGAGCATGGGGCATGATGTCATCCCCGATCTCGTCATCGAAAAATTTGTCCCCGGCATAGTGCTGACCGAACGCGTCACTGGAGAACAGAATTTTTTCTTCCGGCATGTATGTGAACATGGAATCGGGCCAGTGAAGCATGCGGGTTTCCAGAAAGGAAAAGGTCCGGTTACCAAGAGTCAGGGTGTCCCCGGATCCCACCACCTGGAAATTGTAGTCCCGGTTGAAATGGTTTTCAGGTTCTGAGCCCCCATCTTGGAACAATACAGGGGTTTGTCCTCTCCGATTTTGTGCATGATCCGGGGGATGGACCCGGAATGATCCATTTCCGTATGATTACTGATCACGGCATCAATCTCTTTCGGATCCAGGATCCGGCTGATATTGGCCACCAGTTCCTCCCCGAAAGGGGCTTTGACTGTGTCAATGAGGATATTTTGTTCACCGGTGATCAGAAAGGCGTTATACGAGGTGCCTTCGGGGATTTCATACCCGTGGAAATCCCGGATATCCCAATCCCGGCACCCCACTGAATAAATGCCGTCTGCCAGTTCTATGGGTGTGAACATGATGCCTCCGTTTACTCCACCTTTTCAAAATATTCCTGTTCCGCGCCGCACAACGGACACACCCAGGATTCGGGAAGATCTTCCCACGCCGTTCCGGGTTCGATGCCGTTATCGATGTCTCCTTCAGCCGGGTCATACACATAGCCGCACGGGCATTCATATTTATCCATTTTTATTCTCCATTTGGTTGATCGTTTCTTTCTTAAGTGTCTCTTTTCAGCCGGATGGCCCTGTGCCGTTTTAAAAAAACCAGCTGTATCATGGGTTCGAATATAAGCAATGTGTGTGCCATGTCCCACACATGAATGAGGGTTTAAAAAAAGGTTTTCACTTTGGAGACTATTCATATAATATGGACAGAATAAAAGCAATAAGTCAATTGGGAATGAACAGCCCCATGAAAATATTTACCAGAAGATCGCATATCCCGGTGCAGGTGCCCAAGCTGTTTGCTTGGCATGCCAGAGATGGTGCCATTCAGCGACTTACGCCTCCCTGGGCTCCCATGACCCTCAAAAGGCGGCAGGGCAGAGGCATTGACAAGGGGGTCCGGGTGGAATTTGACATGCGGGTGCTGGGGGTTCCCATGACCTGGGAAGCCGAGCATATCGATTTCTGTCAGGACCGGATGTTCAAGGACCGGCAGATCAGAGGCCCGTTTGGCCGATGGGTGCATACCCATCAGTTTGCACCTGAAGGGGCGCATGGGTCGATTATGACGGATCTGGTGGCGTATCAGCTGCCCATGGGATATCTGAGTGCACTGTTTTACCCTTTGGCCCAAAAAGAATTGGCCCGGATGTTTGATTACCGTCATCGAATCCTGGCCCGTGACCTGGTCCGTTATGCAGATCAGATGCCGCCCATGCGGATTTTGATTTCCGGCGCATCCGGCAGCATCGGTTCCGCTCTGGTCCCGTTTTGCGCACCTGCGGGCATGAAGTGATCCGTCTGGTCCGGCATGAGGGGCCGTTGGCCGGAGATGAAGTGTTCTGGGACCCTTACAAAGGCATCCTGGACCTGACATCCATGGGCCCGGTGGATGCGGTGATCAATCTCAACGGCAGGGATATTTCCCGGGGAAAATGGACCGGGACCCAAAAACAGGCCATCATCGATTCCCGGATACAGCCCACCCGGATTCTCGTGGAAAAAATGCAGGCAATGGATCCAAAGCCAAGCGTGTTTGTTTCCGCGTCTGCCATCGGGTTTTACGGAGAAGGGGCGGATACCCTGCTCACGGAGGAACACCCGGTGGGTTCCTCATTTATTTCCCGGGTGTGCGACGACTGGGAGCGGGAATCTGTGCCGGCTTTGGCGGCCGGCATCCGAACGGTTCAGCTGCGTATCGGCGTGGTGCTCACCCCGGCCGGCGGGGCGCTGGCCCGGATGCTGCCGGCATTTCAGGCTGGATTGGGCCCGCGGCTGGGCACCGGACACCAGTACATGAGCTGGATTTCCATGGATGATGCCCTGGGGGGCATTTTTCATATTCTGAAAAATACTGATATTCACGGACCGGTGAACCTGACGGCGCCGAATTCTGTGACCAACCGGATGTTCACCCGGACACTGGCCCGGGTGTTGTCCCGTCCGGCGGTATTCAGTATCCCTGAATGGGTGGCCATTCGCCTGTGGGGTGAGATGGGAAAGGAAACCCTGTTGACCAGTGCCCGGGTGATGCCTGAAAAACTGATGAAAACCCGATTTGCTTTTCAGTATCCCGACCTGGAACCGGCCCTGCGACATCTGCTGGGCCGTTCTGATACATGACCTGAAAAATTTGGATTGTACCTATGCCTTTACATCTTAAGTTACTGTTTTCGTTTCTGATGATCATTGCCCTGGTGTTCGGGTTCGTACATATTTATTTTCCATTGCCGCATTACAGTTTTGAACGACTGCATATTTTTCTGTTCAACCTGTGCACCGGCGGTTCCATTCTGCTGTATTATACACAAGGGTATAAACGGGTGTCCGGCACAGTGAAGCTGTTTTCGCAGGGTCCTTGATTACGCGTTTTCTGCCTTTTCAACCAGTATGCCATCACTCTGGCGGTATCGGTGCCGCTCTACTTTCTGGTGGAAAAGATCCGGATTCAGGCCTTTTCCTGGTTTCCATCCGATTTTTTTCAAAAAAAGGTGCCGGTAACCAAAAATTCCACCAGGCCTCTTTGCTGTGCCTGTCCACGGGCATTGCCATGGCAGCGGTGGTGATTCTCAACAATGAATACTTTCACTGGGTCCACATGGAAAAACTGGTGTTGAATACGTTTTTCCTTGGGGTTTTCTTTTCCTTTGTCCCTGATCACCTTGTCTCTGGTCTTCTCCATGCTAACGCAGATTGAGGGCTCCGGTTTGAAAGTGTTCATGGAACTGTGTTTCTGGAGCATTACCCTGGGAGTGATTATATTTTTCATTTTTATCCTGCTGGAGCGGTTCATTCCCCAGATTTTTGTGACGTTTACCCTGTTTGCCGCCGTGGTGGTGGTGTTTTACCTGTATTACACCTTTGCCAAGTCCATGCAGCAGAAACTGTTTCTGACATCCGGCATCGGGTTTCTGATCGTGACCGCTGTCACCGGTATCGCCTATATTTTTTTCCAGATGTCAGAGGGATATGATCCCCAGAAAACCAAATGGCTGCTGCACCTGCATGTGTTCGCCTCCCTTTACGGCTGGAATCTGTGCGGTCTGGCCGTGATCTGCCGGTTCAAAGATTTTCCCATTCACCTGCATTCTCCCACCGTGATTTTTGTTCACTGGCTTACTGCCATCGTACTGGCCCCCATGGGCGTGTTTTATCCATGGGCCGCGATTTTTGCGATCATCGGATATGCCTTTATCACCCTGGTGCTGTTTTTCAGCGGCAACCAGGCCAGGGAGACCGTTCAATGAACAGCACCCGGGAAAAAATAAAACAGTTTTTCAAGCAGTTCCAGTCCAGTGCAAAAGTACTGGTGATCATCAATGCGGATCCGGATGCCATCGCATCTGCCATGGCAGTCAAACGGCTGTTGTGGCGAAGGGTGTCGGAAGTGAGCATCGCTCATTTCAACCGCATCAGCCGGCCGGACAACCTGACTCTTATCCAGCTTACCGACGCCGGTCTCACGCCGTTGGCGGATGTGGACAAGGCTTTGTTCGACCATTTCGTGATCGTGGATTCCCAGCCGGAGCACAACGAAGCCTTTGAAGGAATCCCTTATGCCGCGATCATTGATCACCATCCCCTGACAAACGTCAAAGCCGGGTATACAGATATCCGCCCCGGATACGGGACCTGCTCCACTATTTTGACCGAATATTTGAAATCCTGGAAAATCAGACCGTCGGCCAAGCTGGCCGCAGCCCTGATGATGGGCATTAAAACCGATACGGCGGATTTCACCCGCCAGGCCACCCTCAAGGACATTCGGGCGTTTCAGTACCTGTATAAATTTGCGGACAACAATATTGTCACCAAGGTGGAGCGGGCCATTCTGACGGATGAAGACCTGAGTTTCATCGGCAATGCCATCAAAAAACGGCAAAAGGTCAACAACCGGGTGTTTTATCATGCCGGTAAAATTTCCAAACCGGATGAGCTGGTGATGGTGGCGGATTTTTTCCTGTCCATTGTCGGGGTCAACTGGTCCATTATTTCCGGGGTGATGGACCAGAAGCTCATTGTGATTCTCAGGAATGATGGGTTGCGAAAAGGGGCCGGCAACACGGCCAAAGAAGCGTTTTCAAAATGCGGGTCTGCCGGGGGGCATAAAACTATGGCCAGGGCGGAAATGCCGCTGCATCAGATCAAAAAGGAAACCGGCCGGACCGGGCAGAAATTTTGGCTGAATGGGTGATGACCCAGATTGAGAAAAACGCGGGCAAAAAATCGAATAAAACAGACACACTGCCGGGGCAATCTCCGGCGCCTGTTGGATCAGCTGTGCTTGCCAGGTGAGTTAGAAAAAGATGACGAAGAAACCAGACAGACAGGGGGCTCTGACTCTAAGTGAAACCCGGTACAAGACCATGGTGGAAACCATGGGGGACGGGTTGAGCGAGATCGATGAGCACCAGAACACCACGTATGCCAATGACACCCTGTGCCGCATGTGGGGCCGGACCGGGACGAGATCTATGGGTGCCGGTGACCGGTTTGTGGATGAAAAACAAAGATTCTCATGGAACAGCTGAAAAAAGACGTCGGGGAGAAAGTCACGCTTATGAAATCGTTTGGATGAAAAAAGACGGCTCGAAACTGCATACCCTCATGACCCCACCCGTATTTTGATGAATCCGCCGGTTCAAGGGCAGTTTTGCCGTGGTCACGGATATTTCCCGGCAGAAAAAGAAAAAGATTTGCTTGAAATACGGGTCCAGCAGCGAACCCGGGAACTTCAGCAGAAAACCCGGCACCTGGAAGAAGTCAACACGGCCCTGCGGGTGCTGCTCAAAAACGGGAACAGGACCGGCAGCGCATGGAAGAACAGATGACTGTCAACATCCGGGAGCTGGCCTTCCCTATATCGACCGCATGCGCACCACCCGGTTGAATGACGTTCAGGCCGCCTGCCTGGATGTCATGGCCGCCACTTTAGAGGATATCGTCTCTCCGTTTCTCCACCAGGTGTCCCTGGAGTTTCTCCAACTGACCCCGTCGGAAATCCAGGTGGCCAACCTGATCAGACACGGCAAGACCTCCAAGGAGATCGCCGTCATCCTGTCATTGTCCCATCAGACCATTGAGTTTTACCGAAAACGAATCCGGAAAAAACTGGGGATCACCCATAAATCCGTCAATCTCCAGACATTTCTGGCAGCCGTTAAACACCTGGATAAAAATGAATAAACGGACCTGATTGACGGGCCGTCATTTTCAGCAACCTCTCAGGAAACAACCCATCTACTACACATTACCGGGTAAATTTTATACCCGATAATACCCTGGTTTATCCCCCTTGTGTGCTGTGCATTTTCGCGGTACCTCTAATCAGTCCTTGCCGGAAACTCAATGGAAAGGGGGTGATGAGAACCAAAACGTTTGTTCGATGCATCGCGAATCAAATGCTGGCCCGCAACCATTTTCAACAGGAGATGAAATCAATGCGAAAAATTTCTGGTATCATATGGTTTTTGTGACGGCAGCCGTCCCGGTATTCTGGGGGACAGCCCTTTTTGCCAAACCCGTGACCCTGACCTATTCCAATTTTTTCCCGCCCACCCATATCCAGAGCAAGCTGGCCCAGGCGTGGTGCGATGAGGTTGAAAAATGCACCCACGGCCAGGTGACGGTGCAGTATTTTCCCGGCCAGACTCTGACCAAAGGCACCCAGAACTATGACGGGGTGGTGTCCGGGCTGTCCGATATCGGGCTGAGCTTGTTTGCCTACACCCGGGGCCGGTTTCCGGTGATGGAGGCTGTGGACCTGCCCCTGGGGTATGACAGCGGGATCACTGCCACCAAAGTGGTGAACACGGTGTATGAAAAACTTCAACCCAAAGAGCTTCAAGATACCCAGGTGATGTATCTGCATGCCCATGGGGCAGGGCTGCTGCACACCAAAGGCAAAGCCGTGCGTGCCCTGGAAGATTTCAAGGGTATGAAACTGCGGGGTCACGGCACCTCGGCGGAAGTAATTTCCGCCCTGGGCGGGATCCCGGTCCCCATGCCCATGCCGGATCTGTACCAGAGCCTTCAGAAAGGTATTGTCCAGGGGGCGCTGTACCCCATTGAAACCAACAAGGGGTGGCGCATGGGAGAGGTGGCGGATTATCTAACCATGAGCACTTCCATTGCCTATACATCGTCTTTTTACGTAGTCATGAACAAGAAAAAATGGGCGCAGATTTCGGATGACCTCAAGCCGGTGATCATGGAGATCAATGAAGAGTGGGCTGACAAACACGGCCAGGCCTGGGATGATTCTGATCAGGAGGGCTCGGCGTTTCTGGAAAGTCTGGGTCGGGAGGTGATTACGCTAAGTGACGAGGAATCTGCCCGGTGGCAGGCGGCCGTTGCCCCGGTCATCGATGCCTATAATCGAAAAGATGAACAAAAACGGGTTTGATGGCAATCAGATCGTGGACTTGGTCAAGACCACCCTGGCGGACCTGAAGCAATAAGGAAATGCCCATGACACACAGCGAATTCTGGAACCCGTTTCTGGAAACCCTGCCTAGGCAGAAACTGGAACAGTTGCAATTATTCAAATTCAAGCGGATCTTTACCTGGGCTTATACTCAGTCCAAATTTCATCGGAGCCTGTATGATGCCGCCGGTATCACGCCGGATGATATCCAGACCCTGGCGGATGTGCGGAAAGTGCCCAAAGTGGAAAATCCATGATGCAGGCCATTCAGAACAAGGAGCCATTTCCCTATGGGGATGCCTTGTGTGTGCCATTGGAGGAGGTGTCCACCTTCCGCCAGACATCGGGTACCACGGGCCAGCCGGTATACCAGCCCGACACCTGGCAGGACTGGGAGTGGTGGGCCGAATGCTGGGCCTACATCCTGTGGTCCCAGGGATATCGGTCAACGGACCGGGTGTTTCTGCCGTTCGGTTACAATATTTTCGTGGCGTTCTGGGCCGGCCATTATGGGGCGGAAAACTTGGGTGCGAGGTGGTGCCCGGCGGGGTTCTGGACACCCAGGCCCGGATTTTAAAGATCCGGGAACTGAAAGCCACGGCCATGATGGCCACCCCCACCTATGTGCTGCGCATGGCTGATGTGGCGAAAAACAAACTGGACATCGATCCGGCCAAGCTCTCTATTGACAAGATTACCTGTGCCGGGGAACCCGGAGCCGGGATTCCCGCCACCAAGAAACGGATGCAGGAGGCGTTCGGCGCCAAGGTGTTTGATCATTCCGGTGCAACCGAGATCGGGGCCTGGTCCTATGAATGCCGGCACCAGCCCTTTGGCATGCACGTGAACGAAGCCATGTTTCTGGTGGAGATCGAGGACATGGACACCGGGGAGCCGATCACCGAACCCGGGGTCAAGGGAAAATGGTGATCACGGCCCTGGACCGCATGGCCCAGCCATGCATCCGGTTCGATTCCAAGGACGTGATCCAGTGGGATCCGGATCCGTGCGACTGCGGCCGGACCTTCCGGCTGATCAAGGGCGGGGTGATCGGCCGGACCGACGACATCACCAAGGTCAAGGGCGTGCTGCTGAGCCCGGCCGCCGTGGAAGCGGTGGTGCGGTCTTTGGCGGCCTCGGGGATGAGTATGAACTGATCGTGGAACGGCCCGGTGATGTGGATCACATTACCCTGAAGGTGGAGTTGAAACCGGGCGTGGACCGGTCACAGGTGGAATCCTCCCTCAAAGACCAGTTGCGCCTGAAAACCAATCTGGGATATGACTTGCAGTTTTCGAGGACGGCAGCCTGCCCCGGTACAAGCTTAAAGCCCGGCGGTTCAAGGATCTGAGAAAAAAGACAACCCATAAGATGTGAAAGGAATCCAAGTCCATGCCTCATATGACACTATCTCAGGAGCCGGAAAAGCTGGCCGTGATCCATGAAAAGATAACCGATCTCAAAACACGGCCCTGTTTTACAAGCCAGGACCGATGAGTTCCCGGCATTGCATCAAAACATCAAACGGATTCTGGCCGGCATCAAGATGCTGGAACTGAATCTGAGTGACGTTTTAACAATGGACCTAAACACTTCCTGATACAGAACACCCCATCGCTGTTTCTGATTTTTTT
>LQAG01000142.1_pt1 | contig 31638 bp, 43 predicted proteins | sample 1535801 | NCBI WGS metagenome assembly LQAG01 (sample SAMN04331584, study PRJNA305678) | bioreactor metagenome | isolation source: bioreactor_3 inoculated with Wadden Sea sediment 1st replicate of a... | place: Germany:Bremen
AGTCCCTTACTAAATACCTCTAATTTGCAAGCGTCTAATAAAAAAATGGCAAACATTATATTACAAAATAAAGTGCCTCAGTCATATAGGTTTATTATATCATACCGCTTATTTTCAAACTTTAAGCATAAATAAAACCCGGTCCCTTAATGAGAAAGCTAAAGTTTATCCATACATGCTTTAGCCTTCTCATTAGGGGTGCCGGGTTGCTTATTCTCCTATAACCTGAAAAATGATTTCTCGAACGCGATCTCTGGAGTCACACTCCACGAGAAGAATATTTTGCCATGGTCCAAGCGTCATATTGCCATCAACGAAGGGAACCGTTACTGTAGGTGACAGCAGGGCCGCTTTTATATGGCCTGAACCGTTGTCGTCGTTCCATGTTTCGTGGTGTTTGTAATGAACAAGCTGCCCCGTTTCGTCTTTATAAGGTGAAAACAAGTCTAGGGCATTCTTTAAATCATCTTCAACCAGGCCAGGATCATACTCCATTATGGTTATGCCGGCCACGCCCCCTGTGGTAAACCTGTTATGATGCCAGATTTAATGTTTTTTCCGCTTCAGCGGCCTTGAGGGCAGCACGAAAGTCTTCCGTAACATCGATCATTCCCATATGTGCTTTCGTCTGATATGTCATATTCATAGTATAGATCAATATAATCACTCTTCTTTTTCATCTGATTCGAATGTCTTATGACTCGCTTTCATCTTAAGCCGTCTGACACCCTGGGATATACGCTTATCGATAAAATGCCCTGTAACCGCTCCAATATAACCAAGGACAAAAGTTGCAAGGGTCATAATAATGACTGGCCATAGGCCAAAGTTCCCGTAAAGTTTTCTGCCTGTGATAAAATCTGTTATAAACAATGACGTCAGGCATGGCATAGGCCGGATAAAAGGATATACCAACCCTTCGTTTCCATTCTGTATCGTATTTTCTAAACAGAACAAGAACCGTCAAATCTGTTAGAACACCAGATAACACTATGGCTATGCCCATAAAAAAGGACATAAGCGACAATAGCGCCGCAAATCCAAGATTTATGAGAGAAATTGTTCCAGGTGTCGGGGACCGTTTCACAGGGTAGTAGAGCACTATTGTCAAATACGGTGCCATTAACAAAAACTTCGCACCTGGTACTGGGACAACGCTCGAAATATAATACAGTATAAACCCACCCACAATTAAGAGAGCTAGGGTTAAAGCGTCATATGTGAGTTGTCTTGTTGAGATTTTCATATAATCACCCTTGAAGTCTGGCTTGTTCTATAGCCTCCATAATATTTGGAATGACTTGCTTCTTTCTTGATACGATCCAGTTAACAAACATTCCCTGCTTGGGCTCTGTGGAAAATGCCTCTTTGAGTATCATGGGGTTGTTGGCACAGAAAAACATATAGGACCCCTCTTTTATAATGTCCGTCGCAAGGAACATTGTAATTTCATTCCCAGAGATTTCATGTTCCGTGCGCATGCGTTCAATAAAGGCTTCCTTCATTTCCATCACCGGGTCAATGTCTAGCGTGAAAACCTGTCCAATACCCACGTGGGCACCATCAGCTTCAAAATTCTTGAAGTCTTTAAATAGAATTTCATCCACACTATGACCTTCTAATCGACTGCCTTCTTTAAACATTTCCATAGCATACTCTTCTGCATCTATTTCCAACTGTTCCGTAAGGGCTTTAAGGGCGCGAATATCTTGCCCTGTTGTTGTCGGTGATTTCATGTAAAGTGTATCAGAAATAATACCCGAGATTAAAAGACCTGCTGTTTTCCTATCAATTTCATGTCCTGATTCCTTAAACATATTGAAAATAATCGTACAGGTACTCCCAACTGGTACATTGCTAAATCGAATAGGCGCATTGGTTCTTATGGCACCAATTTTATGATGATCTACAATTTCTATGACATCGGCCTCTTCAATTCCCACAGCACTTTGACCGTATTCGTTATGGTCAACCAGTATAACCTTTTTACGCCTTGGACGTAGCAAGTGGGTTCTTCCAATAGAACCGTAGTATTTATGGTCATCAGCGAGTACGGGATAATAGGTATGCCTGTGGTCACGCATTTTATCCTGGACATCTGATAGTTCATCTTTTAGCCCAAAACTCACGATGCCCTTTCTTATCATAATGGATGACACTGTGTTACATGATGATAGTTTTCTTGAAACAGTATATGTATCCATATCGCAGATATGATCGGGATTTCTCTTCGTCTGGCCTTGGCCACAAGGTCTTCTGGAACACTTTTATTGCCTGTCACCACGATCATTTGAACCCCTGCATCAATGGCAAGTTCTATTGTTTCGTAGCGGTCTCCAACAATTGTAATGCAGTCTTCATCCAGGGTGCTTTCTTGTTCAATGGTTCTATAATCAAGCGCCATAACCAGTATTCGACCACTTACGTGCTTATTAATCCCTGTCAGGTTCCTGCCACTGAGTCCAGATATAACGTTTTCTGTTGTCGTTTTTAAAGCGTAAATATCACCACGGATCAAATTCATTGCGATATCTTTCATTGTTAAAAGCCCAAGCAGGTGTGACTGATTGTCACAGACTGGCAGGGTTCTAACTCTTTTTTTCTCCATAATATCATAGGCGTCTAATATCGACGTATCCGGAGCAACCGGCTTGACACTGTCGAGTTTTAAGTCTTGAACCTGTGTTCTCACGTTTTCAATGATATAAGGGGGCTCAGCACCAAATGTGTCTAAAGCATATTTGGCCTCTCTAGGCAAAGGTCCCAGCGCACATGCTTTTACATTCATCCCTTCAAGCTGCTTAAGCCTGGCCATAGCAAGGGCTGAACAGATTGAATCCGTATCAGGATTTTTTATGTCCAAAAACCAATACTGTATTACTCTCCATTTTAACTCCTTCAATCCATTACAATTTTACCGACTCGCTTTGCAGGTCACCCTTTAAAATCAGGCCTTGACCTTTTAAGTGTACAATGCGTCTAAACAAGCCGGAATTAAGGTTGCAGCTGACTTGCAGCCCAGTTTAATGCCTTAACTCTAACTGATGCATAGTATAACATATGTGCCACCATATATACACAGTAAATCCTATAGCTTATTATAACAAATATCTTCTGAAAGCAGGCAAGAGAAATTACCACTTTCTGTTGGTCTAGAGTAATAATAGCCTTGAATGAAGTCACAACCCTGATCCTTTAAAAAAGCGACTTGTTGATCATTTTCCACGCCTTCTGCAACCACCATATAATTCAAACTCTGAGCCATCTTTATAATGGTGTTTGTCAGTTCAATTGACTTATCATGACCTGGAATATCTCTAATAAAGGATTTGTCTATCTTGATCTTACTCAAATTCAGCTTGTGAATCATTGATAAAGACGAATAACCTGTCCCAAAATCATCCATGGTGAGTCGAATGCCATAAGCATGGAGTTCTTCGAGGACCTTGACGACTTTCTCAAAGTTATGAATGTATATGTTTTCTGTGATCTCAAACTCTATGGTTTGTGGCGAAATATTATATCTCGACAGCAGACTCTGCACCTTCATACTAAAGTTCTCGTCTTCAAGCTGAATGGGGGATATGTTTATGGCAACGCCATGTTTAAGATATTTGTCATACTCCCATTTTTTTATATCTTTGAGAACCCGTTCTATAACCCAAAGACCCAGTTCTGGCATAATACCAATTTTCTCAGCAAGGGGTATGAAAACAGATGGACTCACGGAACCCAACTCTTTATTTTCCCACCGCAAAAGTGCTTCAGCTGATGAAAATCTTTCGTCTATATGATTGACTATGCCCTGATAATAGATGTCAAACTCCTGATTTTTAATGGCCAGCTTCAGGCCATTCTCAAGCTTATTCATTTGATTAAATTTGCTTTCAATTTCTTTCGAATAAAACTCGAAAGAACTTCCCGTTTTTTCCTTCGCACTATATAGAGCAATGTCAGCATTTTTCATTAAGTCACCCAATTTTCTAGCATCATTTGGGTAGACGGAAACACCCACGCTCGCCTTCATGTGAACCACCAAATTTATTTAAGTCAATGTCTCTTTCCACCACATTGAGCATTCTCTTAATAATATCTGAAAGCTGATTGATTTCAATATCAGACAACATGATTATAAACTCATCACCACCGATTCTTGCGACAATATCCCTGGATTTCAGTGTGGATCTGAGCCTATATGATATGATTTTTAATAAAACGTCCCCTTGGTCATGGCCATACATGTCATTAATTTTCTTGAAATCATCCAGATCAATGAACAAAAAGGCATGTTTAACATGCCCAGGCGTCTCGGCAAGTCTTCTTGAGACCGTTTCTAAAAATGTGGATCTATTCATGAGACCTGTCAGCACATCTGTTTTAGCTAAATGTTTTATTTTTTCTTCTTGAGCCTTATATTTGGTAATATCATTCATGACTCCAACATAATTTGTGACTTTGTCCCGTTTGTCTTTGACCGCCACAATAGTCAGCCAGGCTTGATACTCATCTCCTGAACTTTTTCTATTTAGAACTTCCCCTTCCCAGTAACCCTTGCAATTGAGATCATGCCACAGGACATTATAGAAAATTTTGTCATGCTTGCCTGAATGAAGTATTGAAGGTGTCTGTCCAACAGCATAATCGAAGGAATATCCCGTGATATTTTCAAAGGCCTGATTCACCCATGTGATCCTTCCAACAGTGTCTGTAATGAGCATGCCTTCATCAATGTTTTCGAAAATTTTATTGATTAGGTGAAGTTTGGTAAAGGCTTTCTTTTCCGCATCAATATCAAGGTAAGCTGCTACAACAGCTGTGACAGTGCCATTGTACATAAGAGGAAATCCATTCACCTTGTAGCTTTTGAGTCGGCCGCTTTTTGATTTTCTTAGAACCTCTTCAAATATGTTATGTCCCTTCACAACCAGACCGTGGAAGAACTCAGCCTCTTCTATATATTCCCATGGGCAAATAAGAGGTGTCACATGCTGACCCATGACATCCCGGATATTATACTCAAATTCATTCAAGAAGGCTGTATTGACCGCTCGAATTCGCATATTTGTATTAAAAATCACAACGGGTACCTGCAAACCATGAAATAGGGCTTCAAACATGTTCTGGTCTTTGGGTTCCAATTTTTCATTCTCAGTCATTAGGCTTGCTTAAGACTATTCTCTTCCATGGCCACAATGGAATATAAGGATGTTTGTCCTCCGTACTTGACAGGACCACTCATAACCTTAACATTTAACGATTTCCCCAGAGGCCTTTCGATGTTTAAATAGAAAATGCCCTCTTTTATCTTCCTTGGCTTTTTTCATTTCAATCTTATAGCTTCCATCGGGAGTATATTAATAGAACTGATATACATTCCTTTTAATGTGTCCAAACTGTACCCATAAAAATCTACAGCCATTTTATTGGCGTCTAAAATTTTTCCAGAATCAGGATCAATTATCAAAATCACATGACCGATGTTATTGATCAGATTTCGAGTTGGGACAAACTTCTTTTCAGCATTTGAGCGCAGTTCGTTCCAGTGGCTTAAGTCTGTTACAATCACGCACTGAGAATTCGGCCAAGTCTTTGCAAGTTCTTCTGGCAATTGTACCGTGATCACCTCAGAATAAAAGTGATCTCCACTTTTCTTTTTATGTATCCAGCGAAATCTATTACAGACATCCTGATTGTCAGTGATGGATATGCTATAGGATTTTTCACAAGCATATTCCTGTTTTTTCTCAAACTCTGACGTTATGTATTTAACTTAATATTTATCATTTCCTCAGTTTCTTTATAGTCAAACTGGTCTGCAGCTGCTGTATTGGCAAAGATGACAGAGCCATCTCTAAATATTAGAATGGCATCACTTAAATTATTCAATAATTCAAGATTTTCTTTTGGGCTCAACCCCATATGCGGATTAACTAAAGACACCGAACCACCTCCGAATGTGTTCGTGTAAAGTCTAAATTTTTGTGATTTTCTTTATTTTTCTACCCCATTAATTTGTCACCTACTCCAAATAGTTTCCAATAATACAGTCTTAATAAATAAAGTCCCTGACGGCTTATTTAATAAATATAAGGACGGTGTTCAGGCAAACGTTTCCTATTTTTTCAAACCCGCTTATTTTGCATTTTTCTTGTTCTATTTTGAAGATTCATGTGCTAGACTGAAATGCAGTCTTTTTGGGTATAGATTGTATCATGAATAAAGGAGCTTTCTAATGTTAACAAAGATACAACTCGACAAGTCCTGGACATTGCCATATTGGGCTGGACAAATAATGCTGGAGAATGGTGCTGAAACCTATCGTGTCGAGGAAACCATAGAGATCATTTGTAAATCACGTGGCCTTACAGATGTTCATGGCTTTACAATTCCAACAGGTATTTTTCTGTCATGCAGATTTGAGGACAAGGATTTTTCATATGTTCGTCGCTTGCGATCAAGCATTATAGATTTGCATATCATTTCAATGGTCAATGACTTTTCAAGGACTTATGTGAATTCTGACATCCCTTACGAGGAAGCCATTGAGCAACTTCAGCAAATAAGGAAGGCTCCTCATTTCCCGCCCCTATTACAGTACTGCGCGGGTGGTATTGCCGGTGGTTTCTTTTCAGTGATCTATGGTGGCAATGCCATTGAAGCAATGCTTTCATTTTATCACGAGTTTTATGGTGATGTTCACCGTCCACCAGATTTCAAAGAAAACCAAAGCCTTCTTCCTGAAAAATCTAGGTGGAGGCATGGTCAACACTCTACTGGCAATGCTTCTTACAGATGCGTTTTCTTATTTTGGTATTTACCCTGATATTAATATTATTATTATCGGTGCTGTTATGCCCCTTGTTCCCGGGGTTGCTATTACAAATGCTCTTAGAGACACCATTTCTGGCGACTTTGTCTCTGGTGTTTCTAAACTCTCAGAAGCTTTTGGTATCGCCATTGCTATTGCCCTAGGTGTGGGAACCATACTCCATCTTCGCTTGCTCATTACAGGAGGTGTATTATAATGCTTTTGACTGGACTTTTATGCATTTTTATGTACCATAGGGTTTGCCGTTTTATTTAATATTCCTAAAAAAAATATAATGCACTCTGGCGTCGGGGGCGCACTTGGATGGCTGGCTTATGTTTACTCACAAAATCTTCTTGATTCCATGGTCTTTTCTGCCTTTGTAGGCGCTTTTGTGGTCGGCATAGTGGGTGAGGTGTTTGCGAGAATTTTTAAGGAACCAGGTACCATTTTGTTGTCCCTGGTATCATTCCCCTGGTTCCTGGATACGGCCTATATTATGCAATGCTAAAAAGTGTGGAAAATGACTATCAGGCCGCCCTTCAATCAGGTCTTGAAACCTTTTTAGTGGCTATTGCCATAGCAAGTGCCATTATTTCCACAACTTCCATAGGTCGAGTCATTAAGACATGGTTGTCTAAACGTCAGGCTTTGAAAAAGCATAACACACAGGTATAGAATTTTTATTATCAATCAAAAAAAGTCCCAAAACTGAGCACATTAAAGGCTCTTTTGGGACTTTCTTAATGGTTCTATTCATTTGTTCTCTTCATAATGCGAATATGTAACAGGTTTATAAAAGTTCCTTTACTTTTTCAGCAACGAAATCTTTTAGCGGCATATCTTCAATCGTAACAATGGACTCATCCATTAAGTCAGGCTTGACTCTAAAGAAATTTATAATAACTTTATTGTCTGCCTTATAGTAAACGTCATGATGTCCTGGAATGAAATGAACTTCAATTGTCTCAGGACCATTTTTTCCAGATATCTCTTCAGCAAGATCATCTAAATTGAGTTGCTTCAGTGGTGCCACCATCATGTCTGTATACTCAAGATCTTCCATCATCCACATGTTGTTATTCCAGAACTTACGGGACTTCTTGCAAGTTGTATTCAGCATTTCTCTGTTGGAAATCGCACTTAGAACAGTCCTAGCCGCTTCTGGGCTAAACTCGTCCGTATACAGGGCTTGCATGGCTTCATAGCTTGTTATGTCATTCATATAAGCCTCGCCGACCTTTTCCTTTTCACTTGTTGCCTTCCAGAAAAACAGCATGGCTTCAACAACATCCAGCTTTACGTTAATTCTAGTCATTTAAGTCACTCCTTACGTTTTAATTGATTCACACTTTGGGTTCAACCAATCCCATTATACTTTTATTGTGACCTTCTGTCATTGGTTTTTACAGCATCATAATAAGTTTTAAAATTTACTATTTCTTCCATCGCTTTTTTCTGTCACTTTATAGACCCCTCTTTGCTCCCGAATAAACCAGCCATAGTGGTTTCTTTGAAGTATGGAAGCCGCGCTTTCTATACCCGTACGTTTTTTTATTTCTTTAATACTCAGACAGCTTTCATTCTCTAGTACATAAGCAATCTGTATGGCTTTTTCGCGGTAGGATGTCATTATTTTTTTTCTTGTAACACCACCTGTATTAAAGTCACCTGTCCTTGACTCAAATTCTGTTCTTAGACTTTCTTCTTTTTTATGGCTGCGATTGTATCTATGAAATTCTGGTTCAAATATTTTTTCGACGAAAATACCGTTCTTCTTCACATAAACCACTATAAGGCCTAAACTTAAGCGTTTTTAAAAGTTTTTGACATGTTTTTGAAAAGACTTGCCCCCACCTGGTTTTATAATTGACCAAAACAGCTGCATAAACTTTGTCGCTTAGCCTCTGTCTTTCCACCAGCTGATAAACAAACTTCAAGCTAAAATTCGTCTTCATTTCCACAATGATCATTTCATCACCTTTTATGGCAACAATATCTGCATCTTTAACTTCAGCCCGTACGGTGTGGCCTTCATTTTCTAAAAATGTTTTGAGCGGTGCATACATTTCTGACTCTTTCATAAAAGATCCCTCCACATGAACCATTTTACCAAATTTGAGGACCTTTCACCCGAATTTAGCATGTGAAGCATCCAGTCGATGCGAATTGTATCTTTTAAACAACCTGATCAAGTCATCCATGTATGGACTAAGACCTGGATCAAACTGTGTGCCAGAGCATGATTTTATTTCCCTATAAATTTGCTCCCAATCAAAATTTTCTCTATAGGGACGACTCGATGCCATGGCATCGACAGTATCACATAGGGCGATCACTCTAGTTGCTATATGTATTTCATCACCAATTAACCCATTGGGATAGCCCTTTCCATCCCAACGTTCATGGTGCTGTAAAATGATTTGACCTACCATCTTTAATGAACTGGCTTTCTCCACTATATCTGCTCCTATTTGCGGGTGTTTTTCATAATGCCCCATTCAACCTCAGTTAGGGCACCCTTTTTGAGGAGAATTTGATCAGCAATGCCTATTTTTCCGATGTCATGTAGATGGCCTGCAATATGAATCAACTCTTTCATATTTTCATCCATCCCCATTATGTCAGCCAGTTCAAAAGCTATATCTCCCACACGGCCAGAGTGTCCCTTTGTATAATGGTCTCTATAGTCAAGTGCACTGACAAGACAGTGTATGACATCATCATAAAAACCTTTTTTTGCAGTTCTTGCAACCGCCACAACTATTCATATTCCCTCTCCATTTGCCTCATAATCCAATTTTTGCACATGATAATCATTCTCATATAGTATGCGTTTTTTCCTCTTACCTGTCAGTGCTATAGGACCTCTAAAAAAAGCCCTACAAGTCATTTTTCAAACTTGTAGGGCCTTATTTCATAGACTAATATTCAATTGTTTCAAACGTATTTCGACCATTCTTCTTCGCTTTGTACAGAACTTGGTCTGCCCGTTCGATGATTTCAATGATTGGTGCTTCCTCGGATGGGCTTGTCGTTGCAACACCCATACTCACTGTGACCTTGCCATGAGTATCATTGTAATCGTGGTTCAAATTAAGATCTTCCACAACATTTTTTATCCTTTTTGCCACTGATACGGCACCCCCTTTGGGCGTATTTGGCATAACGACAAGGAACTCCTCCCCCCCATATCGTCCTACAAAATCTTCTGGCCGATACATTGTGTCCCGAAGGGCTGAAGAAATGGACTTTAAGACCACATCGCCTTCTATATGTCCATAATTGTCGTTGTAGTTCTTAAAATTATCCAGATCCAACATAATCACTGACATGGGCAACTCGTAACGAATGCAATTTTTCCAGTGCATGGATAACAGCTTGTCAACACCACGCCTATTATATGTCTTTGTCAGTGCATCTTCCATGCTTAGGTATTCAAGTCGGTCCTTCTCCTCTTGAACTTCAGTGAGCTCTTGAACTTTGTAATGCAGTTCTTCCGCTTGTCTTTCAATAATTCTCTTTTGAATGTGCAAGTCTTTAAAAATGCGGACCTTGCTTTTTAGAATTATTGGATCAATGGGTTTGAAAAGATAGTCTACAGCACCTATTTCGTACCCTTTAAAATTGAAGTCTTCTCTTTGCTAATAGCTGTGACAAATATAATAGGAATATTCTTCGTCTTCTCAATGCTCCTCAGGATTTCAGCCGTTTCAAATCCATCCATGCCCGGCATCTGAACATCCATCAAAATCACAGCGAAGGCATGGGTCATACAGAGTGTCAATGCTTCTTCCCCTGACAACGCCTTTACCAGATTGAGTTCATCATCTGCAAGGACACTTTCCATAACAAGATGATTTTCTTTAATATCATCTACAATGAGTATATCTACTTTTTCATTTGTCATTTTGTGTCTCCAAGTACTCGTATGTTCATTCACACCAATATCTGCATCTGTATATATTGCAGATTTTCTGTACGGAACCAACTTATATTTTTACAGATGTTCGCTAAGATGCCTTATCTCACCATCTTTTTCTGTACAGTCTAAACTCTTTATTATACACATCAAATGCATTTACACTTTCCTCTTTTAATGTCTCCTTTGTGCCAAGACATAACATACCGCCTGAGCGAAGACTGGCCCTAAAAAGATCAAGGACCCTTGACTGGAGAACATTGTTAAAGTAAATGAGAACGTTTCTGCAAATGATAAAGTGCATTTGTCCAAAAACCTGGTCTGTGACTAGGTTATGCTGGGCAATATAATGTTTTCTTGAGTGACTGATCCATAATAATTGATTCATACTTCGCTATATAGTAGTCGGAAAAGACTCTTTTCCGTCTGCCGCAATATAATTTTTGTGTACTGCTTGACGACATCTATTGGATAGATGCCATCTTTTGCCTTTTGTAAGATTTTGTCGTTAAAATCGGTTGCGTAAATTTGACACCTGTCATAAAGGCCTTCTTCCTTTAATAAAATTGCCAGTGAATAAACTTCTTGACCGGAAGAGCAACCAGCATGCCATATTTTTAGTTGCGGATATGTCTTTAAGAGGGGAACCACCTCTTTACGAATAAAAGCGAATACTTCTGGGTCCCTAAACATTTCCGTCACATTTATTGAGAAGTCAGGTAGAATTTTATCAAAAAATGTCTTATTCGTCAGTATTTCGTGCTGCATGGCCGAAATGGACTCAAAACCGCCCATAATTTGACGATTTTTTATGCGTCGTTTCATATGTGCCCTAGAATATTCTCTAAAATCATAACCGTACTTTAGCGCCATTGCATCGAGAATCAACTGAATTTCGATATCCTCCGTGGACATAATCCCTGTATTTTCTGACATTTATACCATCCACACTTTCAGTAGTGACAAGAGCTTTTGAATATCAATAGGCTTAGTCATATAGTCGTTAGCCCCTGCCGCCACACATTTATCACGATCATCTTTCATAGCCTTGGCTGTCAGGGCGATAATTGGAATGTCTTTTCCCTGATCCAATTGACGAATTGCTCTTATAGCATCATAGCCATCCATTTTGGGCATCATTATGTCCATTAAAACCAAGTCGATGTCTTGATTTTTCTTTAAGGCTTCAATGGCGTCCAGACCATTGTCTGCAACCACAACCTCAAGCCCATGTTTTTTCAAAACATTCGTTAGGGCAAAAAACATTGCGGTCATCATCATCAACCACTAAGATTTTTTTGTTCATCGAATGCATCGCTGGTCTGATTCTTACTTGTGAGTCCTATCTGTGATTTCAACACACCAGCAGAACGGCTTGTATGAACAACCTCATTGACATCCCTTGTTTGACTCATACCATGAAGGAACAAGGACACTTCATCAATCAGCCTTTCTTCAGATTTTGGGCTTTTTAAAATGATATTGTCTGTGTATTCATTTATCCCTTCAAGCCGTGAAATGTCAATTTCCAGCTCAGAATATATAATTACAGGAACATGACCAAAGGATTTTGAGAGGCCTGCAAGGAATGTCTCAGCCCCATATCTTCTAGGTCAATATCTAAATAAAGACACTCAAGACTTCCTCATCCAGACACTGCTGGGCTTCTCTTCCCGTTTCGACTTTTCGAACATCTACATGTCCCAGCTTGCTAAACTGCTCAAAGTTATCTCCACCGCAGTGGCCCACAACCAAAAGCTTTTTAAAGTCGCTCTTAGAAACAGATTCTATTTTCGATAGGGTTTGATATATTGTTTTAATTTCCACTGCTTTTTAAAAAACCAATAACACTACTTGGCATACTGCCATCCTCTTGATCCTTACCAGAAACAATATGAATTGGTATATGCCTTGTTTTCTTCAAGTTCTCCTAACTTTTCTGCAAGATCCATACCATCCATATCTGGAAGTCCCAGGTCAAGTATAATGGCTGACGGACCCATTTCACGAGCCATTTTTAGACCGTCTTGACCAGTATGGGCTGTAATACAATCAAAGCCCTTTTCTTCTGATAGGTCCGATAAGATATTAGCAAAGTTTTCATCATCTTCTATAATAAGAAGTTTTGCACCTTGGTCTACATGTTGCTCATGACCGAATGCTTCAAGGTCAGCGGCGATTGTGTTTTCCCTTTTATCCCTTTCAACTATCAAAGATTTATCTTCTTTATAATCTGGGGTCATCGGTAAGAGCAGTACAAACTGACTGCCTGAACCTTCTTCACTCTCGAGAAGAATCCGCCCCCGAGTAAGTGAGCCAGCTCTCTTGATATGGTTAGGCCGAGTCCCGTCCCGCCATATTTTCGACTGGTGGTGCCATCTGTTTGCCTAAAGGCTTCAAATATAAGGTGTTGCTTATCTTTAGCTATGCCTATACCTGTATCAGCGACTTCTATAGCAATATGCTGATCATGGCTAACATGGGTCATGGCACATTCCTCATCACTTGGTCGTCTTAGGACAAGGGTCACTTCTCCTTTGTCTGTAAACTTAATGGCATTGGAAACCAAGTTTTTTATAATTTGCTGGATTCGAATCACATCAGAAACGATGGATTCTGGTAATCCATCACCAAGCTTCGTTTTAAACTCTATTGATTTCATGTCAGCCATCGTGGAAAACATATTTTCACTTTCCGCCAGTAGGTCTTCTAACATTATCTTATCTGCGTGAATGTCCAAATGTCCCGCTTCAACTTTTGACAAATCAAGAATGTCATTGATAAGGGTTAATAAGTCACGTCCTGATGTGTTAATGGTATGGGCAAACTCTTTTTCTTTTTGAGTCAGTGGGCTTTCATCATCACGATCTGATAAAAGCTGTGAAAGAACCAGTATGCTGTTAAGCGGTGTTCTTAGTTCATGAGACATATTGGCCAAGAACTCCGATTTATATGTGTTGGCCAGTTCTAAGGCTTCAGCCTTCTCCATAATTTCTCTTTGTTTTGATATGAGTTCTTTGTTGCTGCCATCAAGCACCTTCTTCTGTTCTTCCAACTGCTTGGTTCTTTCTTCAGCTCTTCGTTGGAACCGCAGTTCTTCTTGCTGGGTCTGCAATCTCTTTTCAGATGTCTTTAGAGCACGGGTCTGTTCTTCAAGTTCCTCATTGCTTTGGCGCAACTCTTCTTGTTGCATTTGGAGCTCTTCTGATTGGTGAACTGTTTTATCAAGGAGTTCTTTCATTTTTATTCGCACATCAGTAGAATGAAGGGCAATAGCAATGCTCTCACTGAGAAGCTCTAACAATTTCAGTTCTTTTTGCGTCATGGGACTTAGTGTCCCCAGTTCAATGACACATCTGACCTGTCCTTCATGAACACATGGTACAACTGCAATACTTGTAGGTTGCGAACTTCCAAGACCTGATTGAACAGCCATATAGTCCTCTGGAAGCTCTTCAATGATAAACGTCTTCTTTTCAAGGGCACTTTGTCCAACAAGTCCATCTCCAAATGAGATGGTTTCCTGTAAGCCCTTTCTATTTTTATAAGCATATGTGGCCACAAGTGATAGATCATCCTTTTCTGAACACAGATACAGGGTCCCAACTTGGGCATTGATATAATGACAAAGATATGTAAGCACATTTTGAGACAAGGCAACCATGTCTTCTTGTTCCCTAATAATACTGGTCAACTCATTTTGCGCTGTCTTTGACCAGTTTTGATAATTGACATCATCCATAATGCTTTGAGGTTAACCATAAATTTGTTAAAGCTCTCGCCATAAGACCAATTTCATCTTCGCTGGATTCTGAAAGTCTGAAGTTCATATCCACATCGCCACTAGAGATGCTTTCAAAGGTCTTCCTAAGCGATTCTATTGGAACGAGTACCAAACGCAGTATCCAGGAAGCTATGCCCGTTGCCACAAGAATGGCCACAAGGGATATGAACATGGCCATGGATGTAAAGGTCGTAAATTTCTTTTCTACGGCTGTCTCAAACTGACTTTGTTCATTCAAGACTGATCGTCCAATTTTTGTAATGGCATCACTGATTTCCACTTCTTTTGTTTCCATTAAATCAATTTGGTCATCTAATTTGACAATGATGTTATGGATGGAGATCATGCCCTCTCCATAAAGACCTGTATTTCTTTTTGCAAGAGCAAAATCTGATTTATAATTCAAATTTCTCTGTACAACGGAAAGATTTTCAATATGATCGTCTAGGCTCTTGAAGGCTTCTTGATAAGCTTGATAATCCACCTCTTCATGAAACGTAAAATATTTCATCGCGCTCAGTCGAGCGAGCAAAATACTTTCAAGCCCCTTTCCAACATTCATTTGCACTTCTTCTTCAGATAGATCATGGGCTGTATTCGACATTCGGCGTAGGGCTTCAATAATATCGACCCCATATTGTCCCACTGTCTCATAGTGGTCGAGTCGCGATTCATCCAGGGTCTTGTAAAAGGCAAAACCATCGCTGTAATCATACATAGCCACTTCTAAATCAGAAATGTAAGCCTTACGCTCTTCGTTCACGTTTATCTCTTTAAGTGATTGTAAATATCGAATCATGTTGTCTTTATGACTTGTGAACTGATGCTGAAGATTGACATCTCCCGTTAATTGAAAGGTTTTAAAGACCTTCTGACTTTCAAGAAGTTCCTTCTGAATTAAGGCAGCCATGTTGGCTTCCTCTGATATTATGTTCACCATTTTTACATCTTCATTGTTACTGGATAATCCAAATATGGCAAAGCCAAGAGCAATTAACATCAGCACAATAGACATAGAAAATCCAAACATCATTTTTTCTTTTGAGTTTCATATTTCTAATAAATGACATTTTCACACCTCATACTGTTTACTATGTTCCCCCATAAAGCAAAAATTGTAGCATCTTGTCGAATGCCTTAACGAGTATACCATATTTTCTAAATCTAATTGATAAGGAATCGGTCTAAATATAGGCTGTTTTCGTGCTTTTTGAAATCATTTCAAGGATTTGAGATAAGAAAATAAATAAAGGGTCTAATCCTTTTGACTAGACCCTACCGCTCTATGAGCTTATAAAATGGTTACTGGAGCATTTTTTGCTCAAATATTTCAAAATCAGAACGATAGATATGAAGTCGTTTGCCGTCTATCAGTATTTTCGTCGTGTTTGGAAGCGAACTGTCTTCTACAAAGACCTTGTTGCCTTCATAAACGCCCACAATAACGCCAGACTGATTTTTTACAATCAGAACCCTATCCAGGCCAGTCATACCTGCCATAAAATTATTGACCTTTCTGTCTAAGCCTGTGAACAAGCTTGCATCCCCCGATGTGTCAATCTCTGTTTTTAACTCATAAGTGTTGACTATGTTTTCAAGGCCCTGCTCGGCAGCCACCATGGATGATCCAACATGTTGCCATGTGCTTCCATCGATTGTTATAAGCAAGACATTTTCAACTTCTGATGGCTGTATGTCTGTGTTCTTGCCACTCACGGTCATAGTGACATTTCCGAAATCATCATAGACGGAAAATGTCCTTGCCAGTCCAATGGTTTCAGCTTTGAAATCTTTGATTTGACTCTGAATTTTAGTACACCCAGATACGCCAATCAAAATTGTTAAAATTAAAAGTCCTGTGATCCACTTTTTTGTCTTCATTGTCATGCCCCTTTTCTTATATATGTTCCATAATTTTAGCACAATTTTTTTATGAGACGCTTGTAAAATTACAAAATTTTGACCACCTATTTACCATATATGGTTGCTCAATAATGGATGTTTAACGAATGACGACCTTGGAGCATATCGATTGAGCAACTTGAAAATATCATTCAAGCCCCTTGCTATACCATATATAGAGATTTAAGAATTATTAATTCTATATATGGTATAGAAAGGAGATGGATCTGTAATTTTGCAAGCGCCTGGATTTAACACTCCTCCGTCCCTTTCATATAAAAGTTTTTGAATGCCGGCGCCAGTGAGATTACAGGCTCTTAGAGTAAGATTTCCTTTTCATTTCAATATAACAGACAATCTGTAAAAAAAGTCTCCAGTTATGGTATATTCAATCCATAGGATAAATAGAGAAAATACTCATTTTAATGAGAGGCTGGTGTGAAATGAAGTACCGATTGACTTTTATTTTTTTGATACTGCTTATGATCGCTCCTGTGGCAAGTTTTGGGGAACTAACCACTTATGAGCTCTATGTAGGCGAAAGCTTAGGCCTAAGTGCCAAACTATATGAGGACAATGACGAAGAACTCGATGAAGACATCAAGTGGACTTCGTCTAATTCATCTATTGTAACTGTTAAAGATGGTATAATCACAGCCGTTGACAAGGGCTTTGCAACTGTTACTTATGAATCTAATTATGGTGCATCTGTTCATGCGGGCAGTGTTTACATCAGTGTAAAACCGACTGTGCAATCTGTTGAACTTATTCTTCCTAAAGACGATATGGAGGTTGGCGAAACCATGACAACCGATTATATCGTTCAGCCGGTCCCCAACCTAGATGCCCCCCTAGTGACTGACGTTACATACTCCACATCGGATGCAAAAGTCATTAAAGTCGACAAATCTGGCGTGGTCACAGCCGTTGGTGAAGGCACTGCTTATGTTTATGTAGAAACCAAGGACAGTCACAGAAAAGATTTTAAGCAAGTGACCGTCGAAAAAGTGGTCTATGGTGTCACCTTTGAAGATGGTGTCGATACCCTTCTCGTCGGTGAAACCGCTCAATTAAGTGCCAAAGTTCTTCCAGAGAACGCCTTTGAAAAAGATGTCTACTGGAAATCCACTGACCATATATCAGTAAGCAAAAAGGGTCTGGTCGAAGGCATAAAGCCTGGAACAGGCTATGTGACAGTTTACACCCTGGATGGGGAGCAATCTGACACCCATAAAATAACTGTCGAGTCCATGGTGAAGGATATCGAACTTTCTGAAAACCGAATCACAATCGATACCCCTCAAAACACTTATCAGTTAACTGCCCAGCTCATACCAAGACTTGAAGGGCAAACCCCACTGAATAATGAAATAAAATGGAAGTCCAGCAATAGCAAAATTGCCACAGTCAATGCAAGTGGCCTCATCACTGTAAAAAAGATGGCATGGTCAATATAACAGCCACTTCAGTGGATGGTGACCATTCAAAAACAGCCCTTGTAAGCGCTGTATATAATGGAGAACTTGTGATTGAACCCACAAGCATAAGACTTGGCGAACACACTGACACGCTTCAAGCAGGGGAAACCATTATGCTGGAATACGCACTTCAACCCCTTGATACCACTGAGGATAGAATTGATTACGAATTGTATGGCGGTGATAGTGATGTTCGTAAGAATGACGGATATTTTGAAATCACCTGCTATGACGAAGGCCGGTACACTTTTGTTGTCTCTACCGAAAATGATATTTCTGTTAAAACAACATTTGAAGTTAAAATCAAACTTAAAAGCTGTTGACATTGTTGAAGATACACTTATACGAGATAAGGAAAGTGGTCGATTTGTGATCTATAGGGTCAGACCGGACAACTTGATCACATCTTAAAAAGGCCTCCCTCTCATCAAAAATCTTAGTAGATGACGTGGACTGGTCTACAAGCAACACAAAGCTCATTTCCATTAATGATGATGGAGAGTTCGAAGGCAAGGCCGCTGGTGATGCCATTATACGCATTGAGACAAAAGACAGCAATCATTTTGACACAATACCTGTTGAGATCCAGGATATGGCTGAAAAGATTGAACTCCCTTCTTATGCTGTAATCGGACTCAATATGAAGTATGAGCCCCTACCCTATTTTATTGCAAAAGAAGACCTACTCTATGGTTATAAAAGTGTTCTCGATTCAGACTATAAATTGAAATCATAAGCATCAGTATTCCTTATGATTTTGTTGAAACCGAAATGGCCTTTGAAGATGAGCGCCGTACAAGTTTAAAAAGTCTTTTGAATTCTGGTGAATACAAAGAAGAAAGTGAAGCCTTTGAAAACTTAGAACGAGAGAGAAGAAACAGCTCTATTCGCTATAACACATTTAAGACATTTAAAAAGACATCAGAAACACATGATAGCGATGGCAAAGTAGTGGATATTGACCATTATATTGACATTACTGAAGCTTCTAGCAAACTCACTGACCGTAATTTCAACACCCTTAGGGTGGCTCGAACAACGAATAATGACAGGGCCATTGAAGCAAATTTTGTATCACGCATTGAATTTAAAGTGACTTCTCTTGATGGCGAACTAGAAGACACAATGGTTGTATATGCCGATGGTAAGACATCTGAACTAAGGCTTTATGACAACCATGGTCAAGTCATTGAATCGTCTGAGTCTATTGCTCAGGAGGCCCTTGTTGAACAAAGTGATGAAGTGAAAAAAGAGGACCAAAGTGAGCTTATAAAGGCACTAAAAGAAGATTACACCTCACTCGATGCCAATAAAAGACCTTCTAATGAAACCCTTATCGCCCTTGATGAAGCTGATAACCTAAATCTTATTCAAGATGCTTTCAAGACAAACTATCGACGAGGGATCACAAGAATTGAAATGGCTAAACTTTGCTTAGATGTTTATGATTTAAATATGCCCGAAGTTGCGGGAAATTTCCAGCATAGCATATTCACTGATACCGACGATGAAATTGCTATAAGAGCCTTCCAGTATGGGATTGTGTCAGCATCAGTTGACCGAAAATTCAATCCCAACCAGGTTATTACCCGAGAGGAAATGACCCATATGTTCTTTAGAACCCTACTGGCAATGAATATGGATCTTAACGATGACGTGACTCAGGAGAAATCAAACTATTTCTTAGATGAGGACATGATTGAAGATGCCTACACCCAAGCTGTGGGATACCTATGTTATGATCATTCTGTCGTTACGGGCATCACCGAGGACCGTTTCTGGCCACAGGTAAGCGCACAAATTGACTACACGATTAAGTATGCAATGAACATTCTCAATGCACTTAAATAGACGTCCACTGCATAAAAAAAACCGCTGAAATTTCTTTCAGCGGTTTTCTTTTTTTAAAACCAAAATATGCACAAGCATTTATTCATAGTCTTTAATTTAGGGGGTATTTAGTAAGCCTCCATGTTTTCAAGCATTTTTTTAGAGTCTTTCTAAAAGCCTGTTTCTCCCTTTCATCAATATCTTTAAACAGGGCCTCGAAAACACGTTCTGATATTTCCATAAAACTTGGTTTTAAAGCACGCCCCTTATCTGTAAGAGACACCAGTATGGACCTGCTGTCTTGAGGGTTTTTTCTTGTCTGAACATAATCAAGGCTGATAAGTTTGTTGATTAGAGTTGTCACAGTCGACTTATCCTTTTGAATACTCACGGCGATTTGACTCTTTGGCAACTCTCCATGCTTAAACAACTTCGTAAGTATGTCACCATGTGATGTGACAAGCCCTTCAATGCCCTGTGTGTTCATTTCTTTAACAAGGGCCCTATTAATGGACTCCCTCAAATTGCTAACAAGTGATAATGTGTTGTCTATTTTCATACCCTTATTATAGTTTGATATAAAACTTCTTGTCAATTACGACTTGAGGTCAACAACAAGAGTGTCCTTAACTTCAACCCTCTTGTTATAAATTTCGATTTCTAGCGCTTGCCCCTCTAAAAGATCAATCCTGAGTCTTTCATCGATCTGTATCTTTAACGTCCGACCCTTAAAGACAATTTTGAAGTCAAACCCTTCCACACATCAGGCAACCAGGGTCTCAAACCAATGCCTTTCTCCTGAACCCGGAGTCCCGCAAAACCATATATCATAGATAGGGCCGAGCCAGCTAAATTGGCCATATGAAGACCATCTTTTGTGTTGCCATGTGTGTTTTTCAGATCCAGTTTTAAGGCATCGCCAAAGAACTTATAAGCTTTTTCCCTGTAGCCCACCCTTGAGGCCATTATGCCATATATACATGGCGAAAGTGACGAGTCATGGGTGGTAATTTCTTCATAGTAATCATAGGATTTTTTCATTGTTTCCAGATCTGTGTATTCTTCCAGTAAAAAGTGTGCAAGCACTGTATCAGGCTGTTTTAGAACTTGATAGCGGTATATGGTTAAAGGATGGTAATGCAGCAATAAAGGATAATGATCCTTCGGTGTCTTTTCGAAATCCCAAACTTTTTTACTTAAAAACTGTCATCCTGCATGTCTATACCCAGGGCATCATCATGAGGCAAAAACATTTTTTTTGCCGCTTCATCCATCTTAGAAATATCCTCTTTATGAATGTCCAGCCTTTTTAAAAGGTCTTCCAGTGCATGAGGGTCATCTGCTTTTAACAGGTCATGGATTTTAACAGCCCATTCCAAATTATGTTTTGCTAGGGCATTTGTGTAGTAGTTGTTATTGACTATGGCTGTGTATTCATCAGGACCTGTCACAGCATCAATTTTAAACAGATCATTATGAAAGTGTCCTATTTCAAGCCACAAAACTGCCGTTTCAAGAAGCACTTCAGCCCCATAGTCTTTCATAAAGTCAAGGTCTTCACCAAAGATATAATGTTGAATGAAGGCATGGGCGACATCACCATTTATATGATATTGAGCCGTACCTGCTGGATAATATGCGGAACACTCTATTCCTGATATTGTCCTCCAAGGGAATTTAACGCCCCGTTTATGGCCCAGTTGTCTGGCCCTTTTCCTCGCTGCGTCCAGTTGATTGTATCTGTACATCAACAAATTCTTTGCTATATTGTTTTGGCTTAACTGGAATGTTGGCAGGACATAGATTTCTGTATCCCAAAATAATGTCCTTCATACCCTTCACCGGAAAGGCCCTTGGCAGATATATTGCTGTAGCGGTCTCTCCCAACCGACTGATACAACTGATACATATTAAAGCGGATCGACAGTTGATCCATGTCATTGCCTCTTATGACAATGTCTGAAGTATCCCAGTATTTTTCAAATGCTCGATCTGATGATCAAGAAGGGCATCAAAGGACAAGTCCTCCACTTCATCAAGAAGATCCACCACTCGTTTAAGTGGGTTATCTTCCCGAATGCCATCTGAATAGACGTTATGCTTCAATAGCTTGAGCCTCTCCTGTCCTGAGAACATGAGGCTGTAAACGCCTGCCTCATCGGAATGAACAGGATTTTTCTTCACTGTAACTTTTGGCAAACTCACGGCCTTGTGTGTAGATCCACAAGCAAGGTTGATTTTTGAGTGCACTGTTTCAAAAGAAGAAAGCATCCCTGTGTTTTTATTTCAGCGCTCTTAATATTAAGCAATTGGGCATGTTCGCTCGCAACTCTCGGATCCTTGGGATCAGTATAATTTGTCACATTTGTCTTCATAGAGCTGACAATATTAATCTGTCCAGGATAATTGATTTCAACCTCTTGGGCGAACAACTCTTTTATTCGCAAGGATACCAGTCTTTTAATAGATATCTCAGCTCTTTTTCCCTGCTTAGTCGTGTAGCTAAAGGTCCGTTCAGTATAGCCCTTATCAAGATGCAATATTCTTTTGTAATTCTCATGAGCGCCTGAAAATAAGCTGACCCGCTCCCCATCAAGTTCAATGTAAATTGACTGCAAATCCACTAAATTGGGTTGCTTGTCTTGGAAATCCGGAAAACCATATAGTTTCTCTGGATGGGTGACTGGCAGTGTATCATAAACGCCATTTATATATGTGCCTCGAATGGTGGAAGCTTCCGTGTCATAGCCTTCTTCAAAACACCCTCTCACGCCCAAATAACCATTGGCCAGGGTGAACAGGCTTTCATCGACAAGGAGTTGCTTCATCTCCAGGGCATTGTTTTGGTATTGCCACATGATTTGTATCTCCTATTCTTTTACTGCGCCCGAAGTCAAACCAGAAATGATTTGTCTTTGGAATAAAATTACGATTATAAGGGTCGGAATGGTTACGATTACCGTCGCCGCTGTGACCTGACCCCAGAATATTTCAAACTGCCCTCTTAAATACGAAATGGCTACAGGGGCTGTGTGATAACTTGCATCTGAGTTCAGTGTCAGGGACAAGAGGAATTCATTCCATACGCCTATGAAGGTAATAATCGCCGAAGTGAATAGTCCAGGCATGGCCAGTGGCAATATGATTTTTATAAAGGTTTCCCACTTCGATGCCCCATCCATGAATGCCGACTCTTCCATTTCTTTAGGAACCTTGGCAAAGTGTGTGACTAAAATATATATAGCCACAGGCAAGGATATCATGGAATAGGGCAAAGTGATCATATAGGAGTTTGTCCATCCTAAATTTACAAAGGTTCTATAAATAGGACCTACCACTATCATTTGAGGAAACATAGATGTTGCCAGAACCACAGCCAGCAGGAGTCTTTTCCCTACAAATTGCAATCTTGCTATAGAGTATGCACAAAATGCCGCTACAAAAGTGACATAGGTTGTTGTTATACAAGATATAATCAAACTGTTCTTTAAGGCATTTAAGATATTGGCTCTAAACAAGGCTGTATAGTGTTCCAGTGTTGGTTGATCGGCTACAATTTTAAGGGCATTGGCACCGAATATTTCCGTTTCAGGTTTAAATGACGTAATCAGCACCCATATAAATGGAAAGATTATTATGAATAAATAGAGTGCGATCGCCGTGTAAAATAAAATATTTTGTATTCTTCTTTTGCATGGGATCACCTCTCTTCTGATACAAGCTTAACATCCAACAATTTAATATAGGCATATGAAATGAGGCCAACAATAAGAGCCATCACAAGAACCACCGCTGATCCATAGCCAAAGCGTGTTTGAGCAAACATAGCCTTATAGGCATAGATGGATATAGATTCCGTCTTGCCCCCAGGACCGCCTCCGGTTAAGACCCAAATCAAGTCAAAGACCCTAAAGGCGTCTAGGGTTCTAAACAAAAGGGCAACCATGATGGACGGCTTTAAAAGGGGCAATGTGACCTTGATAAACTGCTGCCATTTTGTTGCACCGTCTATGGATGCGGCTTCATACAAACTTCCCGGTATGGTTGGAGTCCTGCAAGAAGAAGGAGTGCCATATATGGTGTTGTCTTCCATACATCTGCCATAACAACAGCTGTTAGTGCACTGGAACCTGACAGCAATAAGTCTGCCGAGCTCTCTAAAATTCCCATTTTGGCCAGTAACATAGCCACGATTCCGTTTGACCCATTGTACAAATAAGCCCATATAAGCGCAGCCACGGAAGTTGGAATGGCCCAAGGAATAAGCGACATGGTTCTAATCATCCCACGACCGACCATAGCCTTGTTCATAATCAATGCAAGGACCAGGCCTAAAATCAGTTCCAGTGTTACAGACCCCACTGTAAAGATGATTGTAATCATCAGGGCACTTTTCACACGGTCGTCTGACATTATAGTCTCAAAGTTATCAAGACCTGCAAAGTTAGGGGAAACGTAAGCTGTGTCCAGTTCTGAAGCCACAGCGTATATATCCTCTTCTAAAATGAAGGGCTCATCTTTTGCATAAAGTTCATCAAGCATGCTGTAAGCCTTGGTGTCCATCTCTTTTAGGGCATCATGAGTGGCGGTATCCACTTCTACAATCCCCGTATTTGTGCCAAAGATCCCACTTATGCTTCAAGCTGTTTCCCCAGAGTCTCTCGCATGCTTCCTATATATTCTGAAGCATCCTCAGACTCAACAACGTCCAGTTCTGTGTCTAGATAGTAGTCTAAATACTCATATGTTTCTGTTACCAAATCTAAATTATATCTTTCATTGAAATAGAGGCCTGACTTTTGCTGATCATTCAACTGAAAGTCGAAAAAGGCATATTTCGTCGATTCAAGAATTGGGAGGATGGAAAAGAGTAATATGAAAATAATAGCTGGCAAGATGAGTACATATCCCAATTTTTGATCCAAGAATTCTTTTATTTTCTTCAAGAGATCACCTTCTTATTTATTCGAGTGCTTACAAAGTTTCTTAATTTAATTCTTCTGAGCGACTTTCAAAGTAGCATGTATAAACTTTTAAAATGTTTTCTTTAAAAAAGCTTTAGTGGCAAGCAAGCCACTAAAGCTTTTAAATGACTACTTTTAATATCTTACTGCTCAAGGGCTGAAGTGATTGCACTTACAGCTTCTTCAAGTTCACCATTTGCAGATAGATATTCATGAGACTTCACTTGAATTGTATCCGATACTTCTGCATAATTGGCCGCTACCGGGCGTGCTATAGTCGTCGATAGGGCTTTTTGGAATGCCATATCAGTTAATAGGGCATTTGAAGCTAGGACGTCCTCATCTGTTAATAGAGCATTGAATCCTGGCAAGTAGCTTCCAACTGTTGCATTGATTTTTTGTCCTTCAGGGCCTGCAATAAATTTAAGGAACTCCGCAGCGCCTTCTTGGTTTGTTGAGTTTGCATTCATACCAAGAATCCAGCCACCCACGGTACCACCATTTGGCAGTGGTGCATATGCAACTTGCTCGCTTGTAACTGGGTAGTCTCCGCTGGCTGCCATTCCATTCATATATGGCCAGTTACGTGCAAATACCGTTTCTCCATTTAGAAAGGCACTGTGTGTTTCCCCTTCCGTATAAGTTAAGATGTCATCAGGTGTTGCAGATGAATCAGCAAAAGCCTTCATCATTTCTAAGCCACCTTCTACATCAGCCCAGTTGTTGCTGAACTCGTTGACATTACACGTTAGACCTTCGTATTGCTTTGACTGATATACATGTCCATACTTCGTTTCACCTTGGCCTGCATATTTTTCTGCCATGGCTAGGAAATCAGCCCATGTGTAGTTTCCTGACTCAAGAACATCTGCATCTTCTTGTGACACAATGTCTGCTCTATAATATAAAAATCCTAAATCAGAAAAGTATGGTAGGACGTAATTCTTGCCCTTGTACTTGCCTGATGCCATTGAACCAGCATTGAAGTCTGTGACCTTCCAGCCTGCATCTCTAATCATGCTGTCCAGTGGCTCTAAGTAACCTGCAGCTGCAAACTCGCCTGCCCAAACAACGTCCATTGAAATGACATCGTATTCACCAGACTGGCTAGATAGTGAGTTAATAAGTTGATCGTGCATGTTGCCAGAATCATTTGTCATGACTATGGCTTCTACTTCATACATGTCACTTGATGCGTTGAAGGCATCCACAATTTGATTCAGTGCATCTGTGGAGTCTGCTTGAACAGCAAACTTAACCACTGTTTTTTCCATTGGTGTTTCAGCAGGTTCTTCTTGTGGCTCTTCAGCCATTTCGCTTGGCTCTTCTGCAGGCTGCTCTGCTGGTGCTTCCGCATTTGGTGTGCAACCGGCCATAACCATCGCCATAACCATGACGAGTGCGACTAGTATTGCTAATGATTTCTTCATTTTTAACTCCCCCTTGAGTAAAAACTTTTTCTTTCAAAGACAATCTCATTATAGGGCTTGCAAGAATAGAGTATGTATATTATTTTAATGTTAGTTATACGATTTTAATGCAATGTAGGAAAACGATTTTTTAGATTGTTTGCCTTCAATAAAACTGAGTGGAGGTCCATATGTCATCACGACACATCCATTTAAAAATGGAAAACCTGAGTAGCTTTTACAAGCATCCATCCTATTATCTTGAAAGAAAACTCCTCAGTGCTATGAAGCGCTGCACTGATAACGACGTGATTGAAATTCTTGATGCCATCAATGCACTAGAACGTGCAAGGCTTGCTGACACGCCCATTCGGTCAACAAAGAATTCTCTCATTGCTTCTTGTACCCTTTTTGCCCGTGCCGCAATCGAATCAAATGTCAATCCTGAAGATGCCTACTCTCTGAGTGATGTTTTCATCTATGAAATTGAAAAGACAAAAAACATCAAAGCATTGCAAGCCCTAGAATATGATATGGCTCTTGAATTTGTAAAACTAATTCGCAAGGAGCGTACAACCCAGTATCCCCTGCCTGTATCAAGAGCCATTCAGTATATCCATGAAAACATCTCTGAAGATATTTCACTTAGTCATGTGGCTGAGGTCGCAAATACGACAAAGGAGTATCTATCCGGTCTTTTTAAAAAAGAGGTTGGATATAGTGTGGTCGAGTATATTCATCTTTATAAAATAGAAGAATCCAAGTATTTTCTTGAACTGACCAATATGCCCATAGGAGAAATCTCAGAACTTTTTAGCTTTTGTAATCCAGCTACTATGCCAAGATTTTCAAGAAATTTGAAGGTCGCACACCAGTGCAGTACCGCCGATTTAGAAACACTTAGAAATTTGCTTCTAAAGCATAAAAAATCCGCAAAGCCAGGTATTTTCTTCTTATCTGACTTGAGCGGATTTTATTTTCCTTATGATTTATAGCTCTCCCTTGAAACAACCTATTTACTTATTTTTAAGGCACCAAATATAAAAAGTATCCCCATAGACTGCCAAGGAAGATCAGCACCATGCTATTGGCCTCTTGAAACCCTAGTCTGTGTTTACCTAGGTTTGGATACTTTACAAGAAGAGGTTTTAGAACGCGTTTAAGCAGAATATAAGCCACTCCGAAGAGCAGAGCAAACTCAGCTGCGCCTTTTAATAGAGCTTTTGTCGTAAAATGAACCTCAGTCCAAGGCCCATCAAAGTATATAAGTTCCAGCGGATAGGTCACAAGCATTACAAGAGCCATAACCACAACGGTATTCTTTTCCATCTATTCACAGTATCTTAACTTGCCTGTCTGTATATCGAAGAATCTGTGAAACTTCATAAAAGAAAGAATCGTACCTAAGTTGACAAACAGAATAATAAAATAGCCAATTCGTCCAATAAAACTTTCCTCTATTAGAATTTTACTCAGGCTTCCGTCAAAGAGTGGGGCGCCTGTGATTCCAAGCACACCTATTAGAAGGGCATATCCAATGACGGGTTGGTTTTTCAAAACGCCACGAATTTGCCGAACATCTCGAGACCCATACAGGTATATCACAACACCGCTTCCTAAGAACAGGAGACTTTTAAAGAGAAAGTGATTCACATCATGAAGCAAACTGCCGACAAAGCCCTCATATTTTCCAGAGGCCAGTCCCATTATAATGAGTCCCATCTGAGAGACCGTATGGTAGGCCAGTATAAGCTTTATGTCGCTCTGAAGCATGGCCATGCCGACCCCAAATATGGCAGTTGATACGCCCAACACCAAAATCAAGTGCAGGTAGGCCTGACTGCTGAAAATCTCCATGAACCGCATAAGGCTGTATATACCCAGTTTAACAAGTAGACCAGAAAGCAGGGCCGACATCTGGGTTGGTGCAGAGCCATGAGCCAGTGGCAACCAGCTGCTTACAGGGAACATGGCCGTCTTCACAGCAAAGGCTGTTATAAAACACCCAAGAGCAGCGCACTGGAGTGCTGTCATCGGACCACTTCCAACAGCTTCTTGTATTAGCCCCATATCAAGAACACCGACAGAATTATAGAGGAGGATTACACCCATGAGGTAAATGGTCATTCCCACTGAGTTGATCAACAAGTAATAAAGACCCGCCTTCACAGAGATTCCCTCTTTTTCGTAGGTAATCAGAATCCCAGCCAATATGGTTATTAACTCCAGGAGTATAAACAGGTAAAAATATCCGCCGCTTGAAAAGTGCCATAAGTGACCCTTGTAAGAAGAGAATGAAGAACAGGTATTTATGATCATCCCTGTGGGCTGTCCAGTCAAATGATATAAAATATGTAACACCTATTACTGTCATCACCATAAATATTAAGCTTTTTTGATCCACCCTCAAGGGAATACCAACACCTCTGTCCCAACCGCCGAGTACAAAGTAAACACCGCCATTAAAAACAGCTTGTATACCAAATATAGAGTCATAGCTAATAAGACTGGCTGTATCAGTAGACTTAACCGATTGACCATCTTGTGTCCAGTAGGTATATTAAGATCGCCAGGATCATTGGAATAAAAATTAGTCCCAGTGCCATATTAACCATGAAGACCTCCATTAACGTATTGTTTCTTTCATCGCTAAGATTTCATGCCAGTCGAGTGTGCCGTAGTAGTGGAATATTTTTATGGTCAACATCAAGCTAAGCGCTGTGATGGATGCCCCTATAACTATGGCTGTAATCATTAAGGCTTGTGGAATTGGATCCACTGGCGCCAGACCATCCACGCCCATAATGGAATACCTGATCCGCATGACCAGACAAGTTATAAAGAGCAGGATGAGAGATGTCTGAACGACATTCAAACTAATGATTGATTTGATTACATTGCCGCTTATGACAAGACCATACATGCCTATGAGGAAAATCATAAATGCAATTGCCGTACGTAACATCATACATTTCCCTCCTCTATAAATATCATAATAATGGCTCCTATTCCCAGTGCCACCTTCATGCCAATTATGGTATTCATCAGCACAAGATAAGATATTTGGTGGGCATTAAAACGTTTCCGCCCGACTTAAAAATGCCACAATAACCAGTATTAAAAAAAGTACTTTTTCAATACGAATGATAAGTTTAACACTTAACTTATTCACTTCTCCGATAAAATAAAAGGAGTATAAATGAGGATGCGAGCACAACCCCCCCTGGAAACCACCACCAGGAGACAAATCTCCATTAACCACTATATATATGCCAAACATGAGGACAAAGGGGTGTAAGAAGCGACTTATTAATTCTGAGTAATGTAAAAGTCCCTAGCATCATCTCACCTCTTCATCTTTTTTGCCCATAAATAGTATGCCTGCTGTAACAACAAATAAAATACCCGCTTCCAGCAGAGAGTCAAACAATCTGTAATCAAGATAAATACCCGTTACCATGTTCTTCGACCCCACCTCCGTAAAGGTTTTTGTTGAATAGTAGTTGTAGCTTGTTAAATTGTAGGTGGACAAGGCTGGAAGGATCTTGACCATAAATATTAGGCATATGACGATTAGGGCTACAAATGCAAATATCTTTCTAATTTTCTCCCTCACTGTCAATCACCCTCCTCCACTGAATTTGTCCGTTTTCATGGAGTCTTTGCTCCAGGTTAAACAGCATAATATTTGATGCATTGCCTCGAACCTCTATACAGTCTTTGTCGGGGTGAAATATACAGATTAAGTCGATATTTCCCGGTCTGAAAACCCCGTGTACTGTTGAGCTAAACCTTGTGGGCCGGTTAATTAAATTTAGGTTTAGTCCATAGTCCAAGCAAAATTTGTCAAGAACTATGTAAAAGTGCCTGATGGTATCATAATCAAGAGACCCATGTTCTCCAATATCGCCATCAAAAATACCACTGTGAATATCTTTTGCTTGCCGATTGTGATGAGATATATTAAGGGAACAAATGCGCACCCAATAGCCACTTCTGCCAGAGCAATATCTGGCGCTTTTAGAACAAAGTAAGAGGCCGCAGCTCCAAAGGAAAAGACAGAAAAGTACATTATAAGACGAAGATTATTGTTGGTCAGTATGACAGCAATGGCCATAATCAACACAAATATAAATAGGACTGTGCTAAGCATCTTATCGCCCTCCTTTCGAGAGGACTCCAGTATGAAGCGGTCTGGTTTTATACCATTTCTTAGAGCTGAATTGGCAACAATTTGATTGGTCACTGGATTGGTCAGCAAGTAGAACACAAGAACAACCCCTAGTTTTAATGTGGTGTTTGTAAACCCGGATTTAATCATCAAGGCGGTGAAAAGGGTTATAACTGTTACAGAATCAATCTTTGAACTAGAAAGAAGCCTTGTATAAATGCCCTTCAATCTAAAGAGACCAAATATGCCAAACAACATAAAAAACCAAGTGAGAATAAGCAGTATGTTTGCAATCATTTAAGCCGTCCCCCTCTCAATAAAAACCTCGAAAGTAGGGTGGTCGCAATAAATCCAACAATACTGTATGTGATGCTAATATCAAGAACAGACGGCACATCAATAAGGATGGCATAGACTGTTATAAGCAAAATAATTTTTATGATAATCAGGTTCAGACCGATAAGTCTTTCCCATATAGATTCTCCCTTTAAGGTGTATACAACGAGTATAAACATGGAAAGTATTATAAAAAAAAGTGTCAATTCAAGCATTAATGACCACCTCCAAGAAAGGGCTTTTGATACTTCTCAATGACCACTCTTTTAATTTCATCCACCTCTTCAATAGAATCAGCAAACCCCAGTATTGTTAAAGTCTGATCATGCACTTGCATGGTTAGAGTGCCAGGTGTTAAAGTAATAGCGTTTGCAATAAGGGCTATGGCAAACTCATCTTCCACACTTAAATCTAATTCGAAAATAACGGATCTGTCTTCTCCTGCTAATACACGTTGAATGTGTTGATAGGCAGCTAGGAAAATTTCAATTAAGACAATTCCGAAAAACCAAAGAATATGATAATGATAACGGATAAAAACATGACTGGATTCAAATTTCTTGAGTGAATATTCAGAGGCAAGTAAACAACTGCCGCTGCAAAGAGCCCCGTAATCAAAACACGGGCATCAAAAGTCCCACTCAGGACAAGCCAGAACAGCAGTAGGACTATGTATTTTATGAATCTGTTCCCCCATTTTTTTGCCATACTGACCTCCTATTACAACGTATTTTTTAATTGTTACCCAAATCGGTGACAGTTCTTTCAATTTTATTCAAATTGTAATTTTTTTATTTGAAATATACAATTTTGAAATATACAATTTTGAATTTTTTTAGCAAGTGCCTTAACAAGACAATAAAAAAATCCTATCAAGAGCCAATCGACTCATGGTAGGATTTGATTTCAATTTTGAAAATTTTACAATGCCCTATACGTTTTTTGAATATGTTCCGCACCACTTAAAAACAACATGGGACCATAGAACATTTCAAACTGGACCACATCACCAACCTCATACTTGCTCGTGTTTC
>LQAG01000143.1_pt1 | contig 31351 bp, 45 predicted proteins | sample 1535801 | NCBI WGS metagenome assembly LQAG01 (sample SAMN04331584, study PRJNA305678) | bioreactor metagenome | isolation source: bioreactor_3 inoculated with Wadden Sea sediment 1st replicate of a... | place: Germany:Bremen
GAAGCGAGTTGAAGGTTTCGTTCCAGGAATCAACGATCTTGTCTTCGGCAATGAGACTGAAGGTATCATGGGAGTCGGTGAAAAATCCGCCGCGGAAGATCGCTGTCTCAAGTCTGGGGGATTATAAGGAAGCGCAAAGTGTTGGTGACAAATTGGCGGCCAGTAAGGCTCTGACGCTGTTTGACGAGCATCGCAACTTCCTTGGTTACGGACATCTCGACTCCGCCGAGCAGGCCGTTCCTCCTGTTTCGATTACCTTTTATGCATTTCGGATCATGGTCGGACTGGGGACCTTTCTTTATCTTACTGTTCCTTGTTTACATCTACCTGTCTGAGAAGAAGCAACTGGAAACAGACCGCTGGTTCTGAAACTCGGTGTTGTTTCTTTGTTCCTTGGATATATTGCTCAACAGGCCGGCTGGGTTGTGTCGGAAGTCGGGCGTCAGCCTGGGCCATTCAGGATATGCTTCCGGTGACTGTGGCCAGGTCGAATCTGGATTCGACAACTGTTGCGATCACTTTTTTCCTGTTTCTTGCCCTGTTCACTGCTCTGCTGATCGCTGAACTGAAGATTATGACAAAGCAGATATCCATCGGTCCGGAAGGAGAATAATCATGTTTGGTAGCCTTGACTGGTCCACATTACAGCAGTTGTGGTGGTTTATCGTCTCGCTGATCGGTTCACTTTTTGTTTTTCTTACCTTTGTCCAGGGTGGGCAGACACTGCTCCTGACTCTTTCAGCTTCTGAGGATGAAAAGACCCTTATTGTCAACTCTCTGGGACGTAAGTGGGAACTGACGTTCACGACTCTGGTTCTGTTTGGTGGTGCTTTTTACGCCTCTTTTCCACTGTTTTATGCGTCAAGTTTTGGTGGTGCGTACTGGGTCTGGATTGCGATCCTTTTCACTTTCATTATTCAGGCTGTCAGTTTATGAATATCGGCGTAAGCCCGATAATTTTCTTGGCCAGAGAACCTATGAAATTTTTATGTTTATCAACGGTCTGATCGGCGTATTGCTGATAGGTGCTGCAGTTGGTACTTTTTTTTACCGGTTCAAATTTTACTCTGAATGAATACAATCTGGTCAAATGGTTGCATCCATTACGTGGTTTGGAAGCTGCTTTCAGCCTTTTCAATTTAAGTTTCGGTTTGTTCCTTGTTTTTCTGGCGAGAACTCTTGGCGCTCTTTATCTTGCGAATAACCTCGATCATGGCGAGCTGGTCGGGCGGTTGAAAGTATCAAGCTTCAATAATCTGCTCTGCGCATTACCTTTCCTGCTGTATGTTCTTGTCAGTCTGGTCATGATGGACGGTTACGCGGTCAATCCCGCTGATGGTGTTGTATCGATGGAAGCAAACAAATATTTGCATAACCTTCTTCAGATGCCACTTAATCTGATTCTGCTTCTGGCGGGTTTGGTCCTTGTCGTGCTAGGCGTCGGGCTCAACCGTTTTACCGCTTCCGTCCGCGGTATCTGGCCGGCAGGACTGGGGACTGTCTTAACCTGCCTGGCGGTGTTTTTCCTGGCAGGTTACAACAACACGTCCTTTTACCCATCTAAAGCGGACCTGGCAAGCAGCCTGACCATTTATAACGCATCAAGCAGTCATTATACTCTGACCATGATGTCTTATGTCGCGTTGACGGTTCCGTTTGTGCTTGCTTATATCGTTTATGTCTGGAAACAGATGGACAGCAAAAAACTGACTCTTGATGAATTGGCTGCTGACAAGAAAAGCTATTAAAGGAGAAAAAATATGTTACTTATTCTGGCCTGGATGGCTCTGATTGGTGTTTCCTATTATGCTGCTGTCAAATTACTTGGCAGCTGGGATCTTTTGTAGGCAAAAAAGCCCCGCTTCGTTTGAGGCGGGGCTTTTTTGCATCAAATACCTCACACCTGATATGACCTTAGCAACCGCAACCACCTGAGGTCGGTGCGATTGAAAACCCTGACCATAAGAGTTGCTGATGTAATCGATTTCGTTGTCCTTGGTGTAGGGCATGACCTTTTCATCAATCATCAATTCAATTTCGTTGACAGTATAGGTCTGTTCTTCATTTTTGACTCGTCCAGAGCCAATCCCAAGCTGGGACCGCCTCAGCCAAAGCCTTCAAAAACGACACGCAGGAATTTACCTTCGTGCTCTTTCATGAGCTCTTTGAACTTGTCACGAGCAGTGTCTGTGATCGTCAGCATTGTCTTCTCCTTGTTGTGTGATTGCTGAATATTGTTTTTGTGGTATCTGGAGGTTATTTACGTTGAAACGGACACGCCGCTTTGATCTAACCTCAGGTAAAACCACTGCCTGACGGTACGCTGCACCCCCCGCCGCTTGAAGAGGCAGAAACGGCAGCAAGAGAAACCATCCTGGATGCTGTTTTCCGCAAGCGCTACAGGGAACATGTTTCTCTGGTTTACTCTGTATCTTTTCCTGAGTCTGACCACAATGGTCACAGCGGTACTCAAATATTGGCACTTTGACCTCCGATTTATAGTTTTATATATATTTGAATTATTTATATCTTATTTGGTTTGTCAATAGCAACCCAGAATTTATTAAAAAAGCATTCCATCTCATGGAGGGATGTCTTAATATGGATGAAGCGATGTTCTGTCTAAGTCCCGGATAGATGGTAACATTTGACCGGACGACATTACTGTTCAAGCCGTTATGCCCGGCATTGAAAGGTCGATTAATCTGCTTGTGGTTGGTCGATCACAGTGGTTGAGGAGGATTGCTCTGTGGCCGCAAGTAAGTCATCCCGGAGTTGCTTGAGCGACGTTTATTTTAAACTGGGAAGGTGATATAACCTACCTTCTTGTGTTCTCGCAGCAGCAGCTCCTGGTGTCAGGATAGCTGGTATTGTTTAAGAAGATTGTTGCGAAACAGTCGACTATTTACCATAAGAGACAGGTAATGCGTAAAATACATCAGATAGAAAACAAGTGGAGTAAACGTACGTCGGAAAGAACTGAAAGTTCCACTGATCGGGCTGACCCACCCGGGTTGGCCGCTTCCTTTTCAGAGCATGAGGTCAAAAGCCTCTTTTTCAGTTATCTGACTGCCATGCTGCTGATAGAGGGTTTAATTTTCTTTTTCTGTTTTATTAATCACCTCGCCAGTGAGGGGAGTGTCTTCCCTTGGAAACCTTACCTGTTTGCGACTTTCATAACTCCTGTTGCCATTACCTTTGTCTTCGGCCTGATCCTGCTGACATTCAATCGCTTCTTCTTCGGTCGGAGGGGAGATTCCTCTGGTGACACCGGTTCAGTCATCTTCACGGGGGCGTGGCACAGGGGTGAGCGGATAGCCACATTTCTCCAGTTGATTCATCGTTTACCCCTTCTTTTCAGCATGTTTCTGTTAATTACGGCGACGGCCCTTGCCTACAAGCTGGAAGATATCGTCATCTATATCGCCCAGGCGGGGGCAACAACTGCCAAGTACCTGTTTTTTACTTTGCTTGGCGTCCTTGTTGTTACAGCCATTGGAGTGGCGATCTGGGTTGTTCTGAGCTACCGACTTAAAAACAAAACCATGTCAGCTGATCATCAGTACCGGATGCAACTGATGGAACAGTTTGGTATGGTTTTACTTGAAGACGGGACTATGCTCGACAGGGAAGGGAAGGTTGTTTATCAGAATGGTCTTGTGGGGGAGCTGACCCGCTCAGCATCAGTTGAGGAGCTGACACATGTTGAGGAAGTCAAGCGATTCCCTCCTGATTCCTGACCCTTCCATTCGCGTTAGAACGTCTCTCCCTGACATTCTAAAGATCTTTTTTCTTTTGTTTGTTGCATTCGTTGCTTTTGATCGTTCCTGTTCACTGAGGGGGCTGTTCCGTTTGCCCTCGCTGCATGTTTGTATGAGGAGGTCTTATGTCTGGACGGGTTGTGTTGATTCTGATGCTGTTTGCTGTCTTTTCCGGGACTGCTGTTCTGGCCCAAAATGACGCTGTAGATAATGGGATAAAGCTCAGCAGGACATGTGCCGGTTGCCATGGTACTGCCGGAGCTTCTCCGGGCGAAATCATTCCCGTTATTGGCGGGCAGGTTGAAAAATACCTGTTGACAGCCTTGACGGAGTTTGCTTTGGACAAGCGTCCGGGAGATGTTATGAGAAATCTAGCCAAGGGATATGATGAAGGTGAACAGGAGAAGATAGCTGCCTTTTTTTCTATTCAAGCATGGGGGAATACACCTCACACTGCAGAATCGCAAGCCACTGCCGGTCTGGTTAAGAGCTGCAGTGGGTGTCATGGTGCCAATGGCAAAGGAAGGGGAGCTATGCCGCGTCTGGCAGGCCAGCATCCCGCTTATCTCTACCAGGCTTTGATGGAATATAAACAGTCAGAGCGCCAGGCCCGGACGATGGCGTTGGTCAAAAACGTTGACAGGGCCATTTTAAGGCAGATGGCTGACTACTATTCATCATTAAAGTGAGGAGGGCAGGATGAAAAGAAGAGACTTTGTCAAGTATGGTGCCGTCGGCTTGGGTCTTGTCAGTCTTTGTGGACCCAATGTTTTTGCTTCGGGCTCTAACCGTCATCGGGTGGTGGTTATCGGTGGAGGTTTTGGCGGTGCAACTGCTGCTCGCTATGTCAAGCTGATAAAACCCAGAAATTGACGTTTGTTTTAATTGAAAAAATGATCAATTTATCTCCTGTCCAATCAGTAATTGGGTGATGGTCGGCATGAGGCAGATCGAAGATATCAGTTTTGATTATCGGGGGCTGATGAAACAAGGGATTAAAATCGTCAAAGATGAGGTTGTTGGCATTGATCCCCAGTCTGGTTACGTTCAGGGAAAGAGGGGCAGGATTGAATATGATCGGCTGATTGTGTCGCCAGGAATCGATTTTCGATACGAGCTGATCGAAGGTTTTGATGCAGAGGCCCATAACGTTTTTCCTCATGCCTATAAAGCCGGCCCGCAGACTGTGCAGTTGCAACAGCAATTGCGCGCAATGCCCCCTGGGGGAACGGTATTAATGACCGTTCCCGATGGTGCTTACCGTTGTCCTCCCGGCCCCTACGAAAGGGCCAGCCTGATCGCCGATTATCTGAAAAGAATAAAAAAGGTTCGAGACTGATTGTTCTTGATCCTCATCAGAAGATAGCCTCAAAAGGTAAGCTGTTCAAGGCGGCTTGGGATGCTTATTATTCAGATGTCATTGACTATCGGAGCGAAACGATTGTCGCTTCAGTCGATTCTCAGAAGGGGACGATCTCGACTTACGAGGAGGAATTCTCGGCGGAGGTTATCAATTATATTCCCGACCAGAAAGCTGGAAAGTTGGCGTTTGATCTGGGTTTGATTCCAGAGAAGAAATTATGGGCACCGGTCAAACCGCTGAATCTTGAATCGGCACTGGTACCGGGAGTCCATGTCATTGGCGATGCCACTGATGCTTTAACAAGTGGCCCGATGCCGAAGTCGGGTTTTGTTGCAAATTCAATGGGGAAAGTTGCTGCCGCCGCCGTCGTTGCCGAACTGTCCGGTAAAAAACCACCGCTTCCGTCCTTCGCCAATACCTGTTACAGCATGGTGAATCAGACCGAAGCGATTTTTGTCACTGGTGTCTATAAACACGATAGTATCAATGGAAAGAACGTCAAGATCAAAGCGGGGTCCAAAACTTCGCCTGGACGTTCCGCCTATTATGGCAGATGTGCCAAAGATTGGGCCACCAGCATATGGTCTGACATGTTCAGTTGAAAGCGTACCGGGAAGAAACTCATCGCGGGTCGGGAACGGGCGAGTCTCAAAAAAGGCAATCGCTCACTTGATGTTTGTACGAGTGAAGCAAAATCGTACTTTTGGGTAACGAACATGAAGAAGGTCCATGGACGGGATTTGTTATAAAGCTGAGGTCTCTATCTTCAGGGATAGAGGCCTCGGTTTTATGAAGAGGTTCTTATTGAAAATTAAAGAAACAGTTTATAGACCGGATTGTCGGTTTCTTCAATATAGTGATAACCGAGTTGGTCGAGAAACCTGCTCAGATGTTTTTGTCGCCATCGGGGATTTCCAGGCCGATAAGCACCCGGCCAAATTCGCCACCCTGGCAGCGATAGTGAAACAGAGAGATATTCCAGTCGGCACTCATGTCTTTTAAGAAAGAAGAAAGTGCGCCGGCCCGTTCTGGAAACCAGAAACGATAAAGGTGTTCATGTGTCGCTTGTGGAGAGCGGCCACCGATCATGTAGCGCACATGGGTTTTTGCCAGTTCGTTGTTGGTTAAGTCAAGGGTCGGATAACCCTCTTTTTCAAGATAGCCTGTAAATTCCTGACGTTCTTTGTCTCCTCCTAAGGAGATGCCGACAAATAGCTGAGCTTGATTGCGATCGGAGAGGCGATAGTTGAACTCGGTGATATTGATCTGGTCGAGAATGTTATTGCAGAAGTAACGCAATGCGCCGGTTTTTTCCGGCATCGTGACCGCAAAGACCGATTCGCGTCCTTCTCCCGTTTGCGTCCGTTCAGAGACGTAGCGCAAACGTTCAAAGTTCATGTTCGCACCTGAATTTATTGTCACCAGAACCTGATCTGTTGCTCCCGTCATCTGAATGTACTGCTTTAACCCTGCCATCCCGAGCGCCCCGGCCGGCTCGACAATTGAGCGGGTGGCCTGGTAGACAGATTTGATTGCGCCACACAGTTCATCTGTGCTGACGCGAATGATATCGTCAACATATTTTCGACAATAATCAAATGTAAGCTTGCCAACCTGCCTGACCGCAACACCATCTGCAAAGATACCAACGGACTGCAGGGAAATACGTTTTCCGGCCTGTAGCGACTGGTACATTGCGTCGCTGTCCTCCGGTTCAACACCAATCACCTTGATCTCAGGAGCCAACGCCTTGAAGTAGGCCGCCATCCCTGAGATCAATCCGCCTCCGCCGATAGGGACAAAACCGCATCGATTTTACCGGCACTTTGACGCAATAATTCATCTGCGACTGTTCCCTGTCCCGCAATGACCAGCTGGTCATCGAAGGGATGGATATAGGTCATGCCTGTCTGGTTCAGTAATTCCTGACAGCGCTCCGCCGCTTCGGAGTAATTGTCACCATGAAGTACGACGTCGGCACCGAAAGCTTTGACAGCATCAATTTTTATCTGCGGAGTGGTTGCCGGCATAACAATCATTGCCTTGAGACCAAGCTTTTGAGCTGAGAAGGCAACCCCCTGGGCGTGGTTACCGGCGGAAGCGGTTATCACGCCACAGGCTTTTTCCGCAGCCGACAGATGAGCTACCTTATTGTATGCACCTCGTAGTTTGAAGGAAAAGACCGGTTGAAGGTCCTCCCGCTTGAGCAGGATTTTGTTTCCCAGCTCTAAAGACAGGTTTGCTGCCTCCTCGAGAGGTGTTTCAACTGCGGCTTCATAGACCTTGGAGGTAAGTATCTGGCGGATCATCTGCTGCATTTTGTGGTTCCCGTTGCTTTGTGTTATTCCATACCGACAAACAGTTTAATGTATTGAAGGCGTTCATGGTCTTCCGGGGTGTCGCTCTTGGCCTGGCTCAACATTCCTCTGAAATCACAGAGTTTTCAAGTTGTGTTTTCCATCCACTGTTTGAGCTGCTCTTCCATAATTCCGATCTGCTGCAGTCCGTTGACAAACAGGGTTGAGCAGAACTGAACAACCTTTGCTCCTGCCAGTAGTGCCTTGACGGCATCGTGGCCGTCATGAATGCCGGTATTGCCCACCAGATCACAATCGACCTTGCCTGCCAAAAGGGACAGCCAGCGCAGGCTGTAATTGATCTCATTGGGGGAGCTGTAGGGTTGACCGTGAACCAGTTTCATCTTGTCTATGTCGATATCCAGCTTATAGAAGCGGTTGAAGAGAACCAGGCCATCGGCTCCCTTCCAGGTGATTTTACCGACTTCTTTGTCTTTGCCCAGCCAGCCGACACTGTATGCCGGAGCTTCGGCACGGTCATTTGCCAGGCGATCGGCAATGTTGGCGAAGGAGGTAAAATAAGGCCCCACTTTGACAGCAACCGGAATTTTGATCTTTTGTTTGACTTCGTGAAGAATGCGCAGATAGCTATCGACAATATCGGGGCCTTTTTGCTTGGGGCTGTTAGGCATGATACTGATGTTCAATTCAATGGCATCGGCTCCGGCATTTCCAGCTTGGTTGCATACTCACTCCAGCGGCCACCAACAGCGCAGTTAAGGCTTGCTATAATCGGGATATCGACCGCTTTTTTAGCGTTGCGGACCAATTCCAGATATTGCTGGGGACCGAGCTCCATCCCATATCCCTGAAGGTAATCGTAGGCTTCACCATGATATGAATGATCTGCCGATTGATCTCTGAGCTCGGCAGTCTCAGCTTGTATCTGCTCTTCAAACAAGGATTTCAGAACGATGGCTCCGGCCCCTGCTTCGGCACAACGACGCACACTTTCAACTTGTCCGGTCAGGCTGCTACTCGCAACGATGAAGGGATTCTTAAGTTGTAAGCCCATGTAACTGGTCGATATGTCTATCATCTTTCACTCCTTTATGTCTGGCTTAAAGCTTTTGTCAGAATTTATAATGAAATTGCCATCAGGGCAATGCTCAAGTTCATCATGATTGGAAGGCAGGTTATCTGACCGGTTAAAATCCACACCTGTCAACGAGGCTGATTGGCCCGCCTGGCGTCATGTTTTGCCTGCTTATCACGTGTTAGTGCTATACTGTTAACTATGAAAAAAATTACGTACCTTTAGTCATAATGAGCGCCCTTTGGCCGGCTTGCTTCAGGAAATCCTTGCTGCAGAGGGGATTAACTGTCTCCTCCGGAATGAGCAACTGTCGTCTGCGATCGGCGAAATCCCATTTGTTGAATGCTGTCCTGAACTTTGGATCATTGATGACGAGGCTTATCCACGGGCTCGATTATTTCTTGATGCCTGGCTGAGTAACGACGCACAGGAGTTAAGGGCCTGGACCTGTCCTTCCTGTGGAGAGCGTTGCGAAGGGCAGTTCAATGCCTGCTGGTTGTGCGGACGCAGCGGGATTGATTGTTGTTTTTATGAGTGTATGTTCACCGCTTCTCTGCCAGCCTCAACAAAAAGAAAACCAGACTAATAACATATCGCTAAAATGATAGCCAGCCTGATACCTGTTTATTTGGCTCGCGGTTATATTTTTTAGATCTATAAATGCGGCTTGTCCGTTGGTGTAGGCTGTCTTGCCGACACCGGTTGATTTATAACTCTGTTGCAAGCAAATGCAGGCTGATGTAAATATGCTGTCGCCACTTGATAGTGGTTATGAGTCCTGTGTTATTATCGTTTGGGTGAAATGGATGTTGTCGCAAGGGAGGATATTGTTTATGCGTATTGTGATTGATGGTGGTTTGTGTTGCGGTAGCGGCGAATGTATTAAAGCCTGTCCCGAAAAAGCGATCACCTTGGTCGATGGTAAAGCCGTTGTCGATGAGGAACGGTGCGATCTTGATGGCCTCTGTATACCCGCTTGTCCGAAGGGCGCTGTGGGATATGATGAGGGGGGAAACCTTGGTGGTTGTGGTTTTTAATGACATTATTTAATGGGTTTAAAAGGTAGGTTGATGAAATGATCCTTTCAGGTAAAGAAATTGCCGCGCGCAGTGGCAACGATATCATTATAGAACCATACAGCGCCAGCAGGCTGAATCCTAACAGTTACAATCTGTCTTTGCATGATGACCTGATCGTTTATGATGATAACGTTCTCGATATGAAACGCGATAACCCCTATCATCATATCAAGATTCCGCCAGAGGGGCTGGTTCTTGAGCCGAATCGACTTTATCTGGGGCGGACTGTGGAGTACACCGAGACTAATGGTTTGGTGCCCATGTTGGAAGGGCGATCGTCGGTTGGTCGGTTGGGATTGTTTGTTCATGTTACGGCAGGGTTCGGTGATGTCGGTTTCAAGGGGTTTTGGACGTTGGAAATCTTTTGTGTGCAACCGATTCGAATCTATGCCGGCGTCGAAATATGTCAGATATACTACCATACCCTTGAAGGGCAGTATGATAATTACTCAAGCGGTAAATACCAGAATAACAACGGGATTCAGACCAGTCTTTTGTATCGGGATTATGTTGACAATAAAGAAGATTCCTGACGTATATTTGCCCTTGTTCTGATGAGGAAACGGCTATCTGAAATTGACAGATTTTAGATAGCCGTTTTTATTGTAATCCTTGAATGATGGTTTTCAGCAATTGTGGAACTTACAAAAGTATTATGATTTTGAGGAGTTGTTTCCGGTTATGGTTTTAAGCCTTTTTTGTTTCGATAATGAATGGTAGTAAACCGTTGTTTTAATTATTTTTCGGGCTAATAAAGTCCTTGACTTGGACAGGTTTGTGCTACATAAAGAAAAAAATAACAAGTAGGGTAGTTCTGGTTCGGTCGTCCGTTATGCTTGATTAACGAAAGGATTTCTCACATGGAAGCGCGTCGTCACATTATTGCAGTTCCTTGTCGCTGCGGTGGACAAGCCAAGATTTTTGGACCCAGTGATTATGCCCCTTCAAGTCATTGGGGGATCTATTGCTCAAAAGACAGTTGTGAGAAAATGGCTGTTGCCGATTCAATGGCAGAAGCGGTTGAGCTGTGGAATGAGGAGCAGGCCCTTGAGGACTGTGCTTTATAAGGTTCTATCTTTTTATAAAACGGGCGGTCGCTATGACCGCCTTTTTTTTGTCTGAAAGCAATACCGAGGTCACCACGGGCTTTTGATGATGAGTCGGTCGAGACTGTTCATGTGTCTAAGGGCGTGCTAGTATCCACCTCTTCTTAAGCCTGCTGGTCGTTGGTCCAGCGATGATTGCGAATACAACCATCTAGATGACAGGATTTTTTTAATGATGATATCTTCAGACTTTGTCAAGCTCCTGGTTGAGGAAACCGGACTGCATTCCAATCAGGTCACCCAGACTGTCAGTCTACTTGAGGAGGGGGCGACGGTTCCATTTATCGCCCGTTATCGTAAGGAGGCAACCGGAGAGCTTGACGAAGTACAGATTCGTCTCTTGCAGGAACGTCTCAGCTATTTCAAAGAGCTTGATGAGAGACGGCAAACGATTCTCAAATCGATTGAAGATCAGGGTAAATTGAGTCCAGACCTGAAGGCCCGTCTTCTTGATTGTCGTCAGAAAACGGACTTGGAGGATCTGTATCTACCTTATAAACCGAAGAGGCGAACCAAGGCGACAATTGCCAGGGAACAAGGGCTGGAGCCGCTGGCCGATCAGATCTTTTGCGCTCAAAAACTGAGCTAGATTTAGAAGAGCTTGCCGCAGCTTATATCGACTCTGAAAAGATGTGGTTGATTCAGCCGCTGCGCTCAATGGCGCTGGCTTCATTCTGGCAGAGCGTTTTGCCGACGATGCCTGTGCTCGTGCCGCTGTACGTGATCTGACCTGGGAGCAGGGGCTTTTTTGCTCGCAATCGGCACGCGGAAAGGAGGGGGCAGTCAGCAAGTATGAAATGTACTATGACTTCAGCGAAGCTTGAAAGATGTTCCCTCTCATCGGATGTTAGCAATGCGACGTGGCGAAAAAGAAGAGATGCTGCGGTTACAGATCAAAGCTCCTGAAGAACAGATTACAGAGACTTTGAATGCTTTGTTGATCGCGGCAGATCATTCTTATCTTTCATGGCTGGCTGGTGTCGTTGCTGATGCCTACCAGCGTCTCCTGGCTCCTTCGATAGAGGTTGAACTGCGGCTGCAGGCTAAGAAAATGCTGATGCTGAAGCCATCAAGGTGTTTGCCGAAAATCTCCGCAATTTGCTGTTGGCAGCGCCGGCAGGCAGTTACCGGGTCATGGGGGTGGACCCTGGCTTACGTACAGGTTCAAAATTGGCTGTTGTTGATGAAACGGGCCGCTTCCTTGAACATGTCACCATATATCCTCATACTGGTAAAGGGCGGGTTGAATCCGCAGCACAGGATCTGATCAGACTGGTCAAAGCTCATCGTGTTGAAATGATCGCTATCGGCAATGGAACCGCTGGCCGTGAAATGGATCAGTTTGTGCGGCAGAGCCTGAAACAGCAGGGGCTCAAATGCCCGGTGGTTATGGTCAGCGAGGCCGGTGCCAGCGTTTATTCGGCCTCAGAAATTGCCAGAGAAGAGTTTCCTGAGCTTGACCTGACAGTGCGTGGTGCAATTTCTATTGCCCGGCGGTTACAGGATCCTTTGGCGGAGCTGGTCAAGGTCGACCCCAAGAGTATCGGCGTTGGTCAGTATCAGCATGATGTCAGTCAGACGGCTCTGAAAAAATCATTGAACGATGTCGTTGAGTCCTGTGTCAATTATGTCGGTGTCGATTTGAATACCGCATCATGGGCGTTGCTCAGTTATGTGTCCGGTATCAGCGAAACTGTTGCCAAGGGGGTGATCCGGGTGCGGGATGAGCAGGGGGCGTTTACGCAGCGCAGGCAACTGTTAAGGGTGCCGCGTTTTGGACCTAAGGCTTTTGAGCAGGCCGCAGGCTTCTTACGTATCCGTAATGCTGAACAACCGTTGGATAACACTGCGGTTCACCCTGAACGCTACGCTCTGGTTGAGCGGATGGCAGAAGACGCCGGGGTGACTGTGGGCCAGCTGATCAGTGATCCGATCCTCGTCGATAAAATTGATCTTAACCCTATGTTGCAGGGATGTCGGACTTCCGACTTTACGTGATATCTTGGGGAGTTGAAAAGCCGGGGCGTGATCCGCGCGCGACTTTTGCTTCAACCGGTTTTCGTGAAGATGTGATGGATGTTTCTGATCTTAAAGAGGGGATGAGGCTGAATGGTGTGGTGACCAATGTTGCTGCCTTCGGTGCTTTTGTCGATATCGGCGTCCATCAGGATGGTCTGGTTCATATCAGCCAGCTGGCTGATCGTTATGTCAAGGATCCGAATCAGGTGGTTAAAGTTGGTCAGCAGGTTCAGGTCCAGGTTATGTCGCTTGATCTTCAGCGAAAAAGAATCGGTCTGACCATGCGCCAGGGGAGACAGGAACCCGATCTTTCACCTTCAGATGGAAGGGGCAGGACAGAGCAGAAAAAGAACCAGAAGCAACCGCGGAAAATGACGACTGATCTGGCTTCTGCTTTCGAAAAGTCAGGGTTCAAGGTGAGAAAAGGGAGATGATCTGTTCTCATAAATGAACGATAAAAAAAGCTGCAGGAGCATGAGATGGATCTCGTTGTTCCTGCAGCTTTTTCATTTCTGGTTTAATTATCCGAACAATGATGCAATGTAGCCGAACAACCCTGATTCTTTAATTTTGGCATAAAGAACGACTGCAACTGCCAGTGGTGATACATAGCGAATCATAAAGTGCCAAAGGGTGTAAACCCATGCCGGACTTGCGGCCAGAAGTTCTTTTTTCTCTTCTTCCTTTTTCCAGAACCAGCCAACATAGATGGAAATCAGCAATCCTGAAAGGGGCAACAGGTAGTTGGAGGCAATCAGGTCGATTGAATCAAAAAAAAGCCATTTCTCCAAGCGGAGTCCAATTGCCAAAGACGTTATAGGACAGCGCCGATGGAATGCCGACAATGAAGCTGAGTGCCGACAGGGCCGAAGTCGCCTTTTGCGACTCCAGCCTCTTTCGTCAATCAGGTAGGCAACCTGAGCTTCAAGCAGTGAAATGGTGCTGGTCAGGGCGGCAAAGGCAATGAGCAGGAAAAACAGGATGGCAAGAAAGTAGCCGCCGGGAATCTGAGAAAACACAATTGGGATTGTTTTGAACACCAGTCCCGGACCCGCCGCGGGCTGCATGCCGACAGCAAATACAACAGAGAAAATTGCCAGACCGGCAATCAGGGCAATGGATGTGTCGAGCAAAGCGACACGCAAACTGGCACTGACGATATTTGATCCTTTGGACAGATAAGAACCGTAGGTGATGATGATCGCCATACCGAGTGACAGGGTGTAGAAAGAATGCCCCATCGCTTCAAGTACCGATGGTGGTGTGAGTTTGCTGAAGTCGGGGTAGAACATGAAGCGCAAGGCCTCTGCTGCTCCATCGCTGAGCATACCGTTGATAAACAGCAGCAACAACAGGGCAAACAGGATCGGCATCAGAATTTTACTCCAGCGCTCAATACCGTTACGGATGCCTCCAATAACAATTCCCAGACTTAAAGCGATGAATGTGAAGTGGCAAATGATCTGCCGGGTTCCATCGCCAATAAGCCCTCCGAACATGCTTTCAATTGCCTCCGGAGATTGTCCGACAAAAGCTCCTTGCAGAGCGCGCCAGACATAGTCGAGGGTCCAACCTGCGACGACCGAGTAGTAAGAGAGAATAATGAATGCTGAGCCGACACTGAACCAACCTGCCAGTCGCCAGGGGGATCCCTTTCCTTCCAGGACGGTAAATGCTCCGACTGCGTCTTTCTGTGTGTGGCGACCGATCATTAATTCAGAAATCATGATCGGCAGTCCGACAATAGCAATACAGAACAGATAGACCAGAACAAAAGCTCCGCCGCCATTCTGTCCGGTGATGTAAGGGAATTTCCAGATGTTACCAAGGCCGATGGCACTGCCGGCCGCTGCGAGGATGAATCCGAGGCGGGTTGCCCACTGTCCACGCGATTGTGCGTTGTTCATTGTCATACTTCCTTTCGAGTAACAAGATCAATGTTGTCATGGCGCAACAGGTACAAAAAATATTGTTTTTCCAGCTGATATGATTTCCAAGTGAAAAACGCAAAAAAGGGGAGACGAGCCCGCTGATGGAGCCTGTCTCCCCCTGAACTTACCTGACCACGAACCTTACCGTTTGGGAGGAGCGAGGTCAATTAAATATGTTATTGAATTCTGAATATTCATTTTTTTATTAACTTGTCACTTTATCTGTTCTGCAATGCAGAATTAGCTGGGCGGCTGAGGAAATTTTACCAGGCCACGAGAGTCTTTTTGTGTTTGGAGATCTGATAAACGGGTCAGTTGTGTTGGCCGTTTCCGGTTAAGAGACTATGCCGATTGCTGAACATCGGGATCTTCGTTAGCATCGGTCGTCTGCAACTCCATGACCGGGACAACAGAGGCTGGTGCGCAGATTGTCAGTTCGCTGCGCATATCATCAGTCGCTGGAGCGCGTTTGAAAATTCTCCAGGCCGTTATTACGACGATCGCTCCGCAGGGAAGTGCGAGAGACCAGAAAAAGCCTTGAGAACCGAAAAACTTCATGAATGTGGCAGTTACTATTGGACCGGTGACGAGACCAATCCCGGCGATTAGCAGAATTGTCGCTGCAGCACTGACGGTCTGTTCCGGTGAAAGGTAGTCGTTTGTATGAGCGATACACAGTGAATAGAGCGGCAGACAAAACCCGCCAATCAGAGCAATGACAAGCAGGAGCAACGGTCCGTTGGCTGTGCAGAACAGCGCTCCTATGACGGCACATGAGGTTCCGATAAGTGAGCAGGTAAATATCATAATGCGGCGATCAATCCGGTCCGATATTTTACCGATTGGCCAGAGGAGAAGAACGCCGCTGAACAGCATGATGGCCATAAACAAGGATGTTTGTGGAAGGGTGAGGCCTATCTTGGTTGCGTAGACGGCTCCCATGCCGAGCAGCATGGCATTGATACAATTATTAAACAGGCTACCGAGAACCCCCAAAGGCGCTACTTTGTAGAGGTCGACCACTCTGATCTTATCCGGTACGGAAAAGCTCGGGGTTCTGGTCGCTGTCAGCAGTATTGGAATCATCGACAGGCTGGCAATAATGGAGATTATAACAAATAGTTCGTAGCCGGCCGGGTTGCCGAGGTTAAGAAAAAATTGCCCCATGCCGCAACCGGCATAAACAATAAGCGTGTAAAATGAGAGGATCATACCGCGTGTTTCATTGGTTGAATCGGCATTCAACCAACTCTCGGCAACAAGATAGATGGCCATCATCGAAATGCCGGTGATAAAGCGCATCAGGGACCAGGTCCATGGATCAACGAAATAGGCATGAACCAGAATTGCGGTAGAGACCAGAGATCCAAATGCTCCAAAAGTGCGGATGTGGCCGACTTTTATGATGATACCCGGGATATAGATAGCACCAATAAAATAGCCGGCAAAATAGCTGGACATCATCAGGCCTGTGCTGATGTCGTTGAAGTTTTCCAGCGATGCCCGAATCCCGAGGAGCGAACTCTGCATACCGCTGTTTAGGCCGATCATTCCCAGGCCGAAAAATAACGGCCAGAAGGACAAAAAACACGAATCATAAATCATTGATCTCACAATTTCTCATGGCTATATGGAACGTAGCGATAATGCTCTTTATGACTTCTTTTCGTCAATATAAATGGCCTCGGCAAGCAGACCTCTGATATGTTTTCTCGGGGTGACAAAGGAGGGCTTGCCGTCTTTGTTTCGGCTTTAAGTTGCAACTGCCGCAACCGAAGGATCGGCGGATGAACATGGGTTGATAATCGTTGATAATTCTGCTTGCATCAAGCGCTCGGCTTTTGGCTCTGCTAGCGTGAGACCGCTGCGGTGACGGTTGGATAAGTGTTTACTTCCGGGAGACAGACATGGACATGATGGACTATGTTTTTATCGTTATCGCTTATGGTGTCGCGGGTGCGATCAAGGGATTGACAGGAATCGGCTTTTCGACGTCCTGTCTGCCGATCATGGCTATGCGCCTTGATATGACGGTTGCTATTCCGCTTGTTATTGTTCCTTCCGTGGTCAGCAATGTTGCCGTAATGATTCAAGCCGGTGGGTTTGCCAATGCAGTCCGACGTTTCTGGCAGCTTTATCTAGGCAGTGTTCCCGGTCTTCTGCTCGGGTTATGGGTTCTTGTCTCCATCGATGTAGACCTTGTCAAGGCAATTCTGGGGCTTGTTCTCATTGTCTATACGCTCTGGACATTCAACAGCTCTCAATCTTCGCTGTCTGTTGTGTGGGAGCAGCGACTTAAGGGACCTGTCGGGTTTTGTACCGGTTTTATCAACGGTTTGACCGGTTCCCAGATGATGCCGTCCATGCCATACCTGCTCTCTTTGGATTTGGATAGGAATGCCTTTGTTCAGGCCATCAATATCTCCTTCACTCTTTCCAGTCTGGTTTTGTTCTTGGTATGACCGGTTGGGGTATGTCGATCTCGACCTGTTCCTACTCGCCGTTGCCGGATTGATTCCTGTGTTGACGACTGTCTACCTGACCGGACGTCTGCAGAGGCGCTTGAGTGGCTCAGTCTATCGTAAGCTGGTTTTAGTTTTTTTGCTGATCATGGGACTTGGTCTGATGATGAGAGCCGCTCTCTAGTTTTTGGTTTATTTGCGTACGAATAATGAGTTGAAAGAGAGACATGTTTGATCGGTTTATCAATATCACTTTGGCTGGTAAAATATCGATGGATCATATCTCCTGTTCCGGTCTATAGGCAAAAGTGATAATCTTTGCCTGGATCTTAGCCAGACAGTTGAACCTTTTCCGAGTATCAATAAATGATGAAATGAGTAGTGAAATGCCTCAAACTCCCGAAACGATTTATCTCGAAGATTATAAAACTCCCGCCTATCTTGTTGAGCGGGTCGACCTGTCTTTTCAGCTTGAAGAAAACGCAACGCGTGTTTCCTCTGTGTTGGAGATGACTCTAAACCCTGATCGACAAGGGGAAACGGAAACCCTGATTCTGGATGGCGAACATCTGCAATTACTCAGCGTCAAACTGGATGGAAGAGTTTTGGCCGGTGATGAATACCGGGCAGACTGTGCTTCGTTGCAGGTCTTTAATGTTGCGGAAACGTTTACTCTGGAAGTTGAAACTCAGATCGACCCGGCGAATAACACGGCGCTTGAGGGGTTATATCTTTCGTCGGCTAATTACTGCACCCAGTGCGAAGCCCAGGGCTTCAGGAGGATTACCTACTATCCTGACCGGCCCGATGTCTTAGCGCGTTTTCGGGTGCGGATTGAAGCGGACAAAAAGTATCCTGTTCTGTTGAGTAACGGCAATCTGTTGGATCAGGGCGAACTGGGCAACGGACGTCACTATGCTGTATGGGAAGACCCTTTCCGCAAGCCGAGTTATCTGTTTGCTCTGGTGGCTGGGGATCTGGTTTGTCTGGAGGATCATTATACGACCTTTCGGGGCGGGATGTTCTGTTGCAGATTTATGTCGAAGATCGTAACAGCGATTATTGCGACCACGCTCTGGCGTCTTTGAAGAAGTCGATGCTGTGGGATGAAGAAACGTACGGACTTGAGTATGACCTAGATCGTTATATGATCGTCGCCGTTGACGATTTCAATATGGGGGCAATGGAAAACAAGGGGTTGAATATTTTTAATTCCAAGTATGTGCTGGCTCATCCCGAAACGGCGACCGATAGCGATTATCTGGGGTGGAGTCGGTTATCGGACACGAATACTTCCATAACTGGACCGGAAACCGCGTGACCTGCCGTGACTGGTTTCAGTTGAGCCTGAAAGAAGGCCTGACTGTTTTCGTGATCAGGAATTTTCAGCGGATATGAATTCAGCAGCAGTTAAACGAATTGACGACGTGCGGGTTCTGCGTCAGTTTCAGTTTCCTGAGGATGCTGGTCCGATGGCACATCCGGTTCGCCCCTCCTCTTATGTCGAGATTAACAATTTTTACACCACCACCGTTTATAATAAGGGAGCGGAAGTGATCCGGATGATGCAGACTCTGCTCGGCCGCGAGGCTTTTATTAACGGGGTGAAGCTTTATCTGCAACGGCATGACGGGAAAGCGGCAACTTGTGATGATTTTGTTGCTGCGATGGAGGAGGCCGGTGGTGTCGATCTGCAACAGTTCAAGCGTTGGTATTCTCAATCGGGGACTCCCGTAGTTAAGATTGAGCAAGGCTACAGCCAGGCTGAAAAAAAACTGATGCTGACGGTGTCGCAATATTGTCCTCCGACTCCTGGGCAGGAAAGGAAAGAACCGTTCCATATTCCGCTGGGGCTGGGGTTTCTTGATTCCGAGGGGCGTGAGCTGATGTTGCAGGCGGAGTCCGAGCCAGGTCCCACGGGGATGTTACAGCTCACGGAGGCAGAGACAACCTTTGTTTTTGACCATGTCCCTGAACAGCCGATTGTCTCTCCTTTACGAGGTTTTTCGGCGCCGGTGAAAATTGATGGAAATTTCAGTGACAACGATCTTGCTTTGCGCATGGCTTATGACAGTGACGCTTTCAATCGTTGGGAGGCTGGCCAGGCATTGGCTGTCAAGGAGTTGTTGCATGCCTATGACAATGAGGCGGGGGAAACTGCCGATATTCTGAAACCCTTGTTTGTTGATTCCTGGGGGAAAGCTCTGGCCGATGAAAAGGTGGATATGAGCCTGCTCAGCCAACTGTTGACTCTGCCGAGTGAGCAGTACCTGGCTGATCAACTGGACGCTTTTGATCCCGATCGGGTCAGAATGGTGCGTAATGCAGCTAAAAGACAATTGGCGGAAGCCCACTTTGAGATTTTGTGTAAGCGCTATGCTGATTGCAGAGTTATGCAAGGGGTTTTCTCTTTAGCGCCCACTGCTGTCGGCCGGAGAAGCCTGAAGAACTTCTGCCTGCAAATGATGATGATTTTGGATAGACCTGCTGCGCGCGATCTGGCTGTTGAACAATATCGCACGGCAAACAATATGACAGATCGGTTGGCCGCTCTTGTCTCCATGATTGACAGTGCTGACGAACGGCGTCAGGAATTGTTATCCGATTTTTATCAGGAGTGGAAATCTCACCCCCTGCTGCTGGATAAGTGGTTTAGCCTGCAAGCTTCGGCGCAGCGGGAAGGGACCTTCTCTGTCATCGAAAAACTACTTCAACATCCTGACTTTACTTTGACAAATCCAAATCGAGTGCGATCTCTACTGGGAGCTTTATGCCAGAATTTAGGTGTTTTTCACCGCGCTGATGGTAAGGCTACCGCCTGTTGGTCGATCAGATCTGTCAACTGGATCAGAGCAATCCTCAGGTCGCTGCGCGTATGGCTGGTCCGCTGACACGTTGGAAGAGGTTGGAGTCGGGGCGGCGTGGACTGCTGAGGAAGGAATTGGAACTGCTGCAGCAGAGTGACCTGTCGCGTGATCTGTACGAAATTGTCAGTAAGAGTCTGATCTAGGACGCCGGGTTGAGACCCGGTGCTTTGAGCTGGATGTTGATCTGTCTTTGTTGGAGGAACTATGAGTGAATATACCATTATTGGTTGTGGAGATATTGGTCTTCGGGTCGCTCGCAAATTGAGAGCTCAGAATCACAGTGTTGAGCGACTGCTCATTTGTGGATGGCGTCTCTGCCTTGAAGTGAAGGCCTCAAGCGATTGTCGTCAATTTTGATTGTCAGGATGAAATCCCCGATTTTTCGGTAGCTGGGAAAAAGGTATTTTATTTTCTGGCTCCACAGGGGGGTGGGTCGAGTGATTACCGGATGTTTAATTTCTGTCGTCGTTTGTCGACCGTTAACTGCCCTCAAAAGATTGTTTATATCAGTACCAGTGGTGTTTACGGTGATTGCGGTGAGCAACTTGTCACAGAAGAGACCCCAGTGAATCCGCAGACCAGTAGAGCAAAGCGACGGGTCAATGCTGAAGAACAGTTGCGTGAACAATCGGAAAAACTCGGTTTCGACCTGATTATCCTCAGGGTCACCGGGATTTACGGTCCTGGCCGATTGCCATTGTCGCAGTTGCATAAGGGGCATGAAATTTTAAAACTGGAGGTTTCCCCTCAAACGAACCGTATCCACAGCATTGATCTTGTTGATATCTGTCTGGTTGCAATGGAAAAGGGTGAGGGGGGCGATATCTATAATATTTGTGATGGTCAGAAGAGCAGTATGAGTGAGTATTTTATGGCGGTTGCCCGACTCTATGACCTGCCGCAGCCGAAGCAGCTGAGTTGGTCCGAGGCGGAAAAGGTGATGAACCCGTTGACCTTTTCTTTTTAAAGAATCGCGTCGTATGTCAAACCGCAAAATGTTGGAAAAACTTGAAATCAAACTTAAATATCCGACCCTTGAACAGGGTTTGAATGCGTGCAGGAGTCATAGCTTATGATGAACCATGTCGGTTCAGCAGTCGTCAAGCCGGTTGCCGGTTTCACCAAAGGGTTCAGTTATCCTCTACGGGCGGTCAGGCTTTTTCGCCATCACCCCGGCTTGGTCAAGTACCTGGCCATTCCTTTCGTCATTAATGTCCTGGTATTTTCTGTGACGGTTTATTTCGGACTCGACCTTTTTCAGGGCATGCTTGAAACCTATGCGCCCAGTACTGACGTCTGGTATGGCGTCGTTCTTTATTACCTGGCCTGGATTGTCGCTCTGATGTTGACCACGGTGATCGTGTTCTTCTCGTTCACTGTGATCGGTAATCTGATAGCTTCTCCATTCAATGAACTTTTGTCTGAGCGAACCGAAATTTACATTTGTTGGCTCTGTCGTTGAGGAGCGGTTCACTCTGGGACGTTTCTGGACTGAAGCGGTTTATGCCCTGGGGGTCGAAATCAAGAAAATTGCTGTGTTTACAATCTGCATGTTGCTGTTGTTCGGGATCAACTTTATTCCGGGCATCGGTTCGATGATTTATGCTGTTCTGGCTCCAGCGCTGACGCTTTTCTTTCTGGTGGTTGAGTATCTTGCCTTTGTTTTGATGCGTAAGAGAATGAACTTCAGGCAGCAGCGACGTTATATTTTCAGACACCCGGTGATGATGCTGGGTTTTGCTTGTGCTGTGTTTTGTCTGCTGGCTATCCCTTTTGTTCAATTTTTTTTGCATCCCCCCTGGCCGTGGTTGGGGCAACGCTGTTATGGTGTGATTTTCCGGCGGAAGTCTGAGTTTTGCTCAGGCTCTATCAAGGTTTTGTAAGAACAATGTAAGTCCATGGTTGCCGTTCAGGGTGAAGTGGGCTAAAATGTTGGGTGTTTGTTCGCACTATTTTTATAATTTTTATACTCACCAACTGACAGGAGATTTCAGTCTAATGAGTGAACCCGGGAAAACAAAATTTCAGATCGATCTGCGTCGGCATTTACGTGAACACTATATCAACGAAAGCCTGACGCATTTGATCTGTGAGATCGCCGAGGCATCAAAGTACATCATTAACTCGATTCGAACCGGTGATCTGGGTGTGGCGGGGACTTCAAACCTGTATGGTGAGCAGCAGTTGGCGCTTGATGTTCTTGCTGACCGCATTCTGCGCAAGCGTCTCGACCATTCTCGCGTTGTTGCCAATATGATGTCTGAGGAAATGGATGAAATCATTCCAATCTCGCCCGATTGTAACGGTAAATACTCAGTTGCTTTTGATCCATTGGATGGTTCTTCTCTGGTTGATGTTAATCTGGCTGTAGGGACCATTGTTTCGATCTTTGAGGGATGTGACCTTCTTCAGGAGGGGCGCAATCAGGTCGCTGCGATGTATATCCTCTATGGTCCTCGTACGACTCTGGTTTATAGTGTCGGTAAAGGTGTTCATGAGTTCGGCATGAACAACCTGATGGAATATACTCTGTTGCGTGAAATATAACCCTCGAATCCGAGGGGAATCTCTACTCGCCTGGTGGTCAGCGTAATCTGTATACTCCTGGAGTTGAAGCATATATCTCCCGCCTTGAAGAGCGTGGTGTCAAATTGCGTTACAGCGGCGGGTTTGTACCTGACATCAATCAGGTCCTGCTCAAAGGTAAGGGGATTTTCTTTTATCCCCATCTAAAGGAGCTGCCCAAGGGGAAGTTGCGCCTGTTGTTTGAGCTTAATCCGATGGCTTACCTGATTGAGCAGGCCGGTGGAGCCGCCTCGAACGGACATATGCGGATTCTGGATCTTAAGGCTGATCAGATTCATGAGCGCTCGCCCGTTTTATCGGTTGCAAGAAAGATGTTGCTCTGGCGGAAGAATTTATTCGAAAGCATGAAACCGGTGACGCTGCTGTGAAGGCGATCAAATCTCAGAATAAAAAAGTTGCACAACCTGCTTGATCTGATGTTCTGAAAATTTGATTTGTCGCTGCATCTGGGGAGGGGGTATGCAGCTGATTTCAACTGCTTTTCTGGCAATTCTAGCGGGGCTGGCGACAGCCCCGTTTTATTCCATACCACCGGCGCTCGTCTGGCTTGGAGCAGGGAGCCTGCTCCTGCTTTGGCTCTTGCTGAATCAAGCTCCTCGAACAGGTCATCTTGTTTTTGCTCTTCTTTTTTTCTGCTTGCCAATCTTAATTATTCGTATCAGATCCAGCCATCCCGGACTGCTGTCGCCATTGATCAGCTGAACAGGAAGCTGATGGTTTCCGGTGAGGTTCTTGATGCGGTGCACTTGAATGATAAGCGCAGCAGGATAGATGTGTCTGTCGGTTCGATCCTGGCCGGCACAGATCGGATTGAAGATGCTGAGGGGTTGAAGATCCGCCTGTATCTGGAGCAGAGTGAGCGATTGTTTTGCCCGGTGACAGTATCCGCTTCCAGAGCCGTTTGAGGTTGCCGCGCCTGTTTAAAATACCGGGTGAGTTTAACTGGCCACGATATCTGTCCAGCCAGGATATCGATCTGACCGGTTGGGTTAAATCGGATAGTGCTATTGATGTCATCTCTCAGGAGGAGGGCGGGTGGTTGCGGACTGTCGCCATCTGGAGAGAACAACTGGCCATATTTATTCAGGCTGAACTGTCTCTTTCTCAGGCGCCGCTGGTCAGGGCTTTACTGCTGGGGAAGGGAGGGTTCTTTCAGCGGAAGTGAGGCAAATTCTTTCCCATAGCGGCATCAGTCATCTGTTTGCTATCTCCGGTTTGCATCTTGGTATGATTGCTCTGCTGATGTATCGAGCAAGCCTGTTTGTTTATCGCCGCTATCCCGCTCTGCTCGAATGGTGTCCGCCGCAGAGGTCGATTCCATTGATTCTATTGCCATTGCTATTCTTTTATTTGATCTTGACCGGTGATGCCGTTTCGACTCGGCGGGCATTCGCTCTGGCGTTTATTGGCGCCATTTTTCTGTTACAGAGAAACTATGTGAATCCATTCATGCTGCTTGTCTCGCTTGCTACTTTATCATTGTTGCTTAACCCGCTGCTACTATGGCAGGCAAGCTGGCAGCTGTCATTTGCCGGTGCCGCTGGAATCCTGTTGACGCAACCTCTATGGCAGCACAACTTTGTAGTGAGCAGGAGATTTTGTGTCGCTATCCATTGCAGTTGTTTTTGGTTACCTGTGCGGCCACTCTGACAACCTTGCCGCTGGTTCTGATGAATTTTCATCTGATTGCACCGGCAGGACTTCTCGCCAATGTGATTTGTGTGCCGATCGTTACGCTCGTGATTCTGCCCGTGGGACTGTCGGGTTTGCTTTTGTTCATGTTGTGGCCCGACCTCGCCACACCGTTGTTTCACTGTTGTGGTTATCTGCTTCGCGGTCTGGTCGGTCTGGCAGGATGGGTTACGGAACTTCCCGGACTAAACGGCTACAGTCTGTTTTTGAGTCGATGGCAATACTTGTCCGTCGGCCTGATTTTGATGGCTTTCCTGCTGGTGGTGAGAAAACCCTATGGATTGAAGCCTTTAGGTGGGGGTGGTGGTGCACTGATTATGGCTGCTCTGTTATGGCTGTTGCCAGGTTCCGGATCAGGGAGCGAAGGTGTCAGTTTGACAATGTTCAGTGTTGGACAGGGCGATTCCCTGTTGATACAGAACCGATCAGGCCAGGCTGTTCTTGTCGATGGAGGAGGCCTTTACAGTCAGCGGTTTGATGTTGGCGAACGATTACTGGCTCCGGCTCTGGCCGAAATGAAGATAACGCATCTTGATGCTGTTGTGTTGACGCATGACCATCCTGACCACCGCAAAGGGCTGATATATGTCTTGGATAGCATTTCTGTCGGCCGATTTATCACGTTTCACCAGTTAGAAGATCTGCACCCTCTGCTGCGGGATGTACTGATAAAAAGGAGGGTTCCGATATCCAGGGTCGAAGCGGGCTGGCATCGGTTATCGTTTTGGGCAGAGTGGGGCCTTGATGGTTCATAATGGTTTCAGTGACCGGTTTAAGGAAAATGATAATTCCCTGGCCGTTTATCTCGGTCTGGATTCTGACGAAGGGATTTTGTTGACTGGTGACCTTGAGGCCAGAGGGGTGGAGAAACTCATGCGGGCGGGGGTCCCCGGACCGGTTTCTGTACTCAAATTGCCGCATCATGGAAGCCGCTATTCTTTGACCGATGAACTGGTAGAACGATTGATGCCAACTTATTGCCTGGCCTCGGTTGGTTATCAGAATCGTTATCATCTTCCAGCACGTGAGGTTGTGAGCATGATCGCTGAGCACGGACTTTCTCTTTTTCGGACGGATAGAGACGGAACCGTCAGGCTTAGTTTCGGCGCGGAAGGCTGGGATGTTCAGCAATGGGACGATGGGCTTTTCCGTTGACAATGATAAATAAAAAGGATAATAATTAGAGAATTATTATCAGGAGCCTTATGACTTCATCCTCTCCCCATATCCTTGTCGCTGATGATGAGATATTTTTTTCGGAAGCTTTACCGAGATCTTTTGATTGAGGAAGGCTACCGTGTCGACGTTTGCGAGAACGGCAGCCAGACTATTCAGTTTCTGGAGCAGCATGGCGCCGATCTTGTCTTGACCGATATGGTTATGCCGGGCAGCAACGGGTTGGAGGTTCTGCGTTTTGCGCGGTCTTTGACGAACCCGCCTGACGTTATCCTTGTGACCGGGCATGGCAGCCTTGAATCTGCTATTGATGCACTTAAAAACGGAGCCCACGACTATCTGCTAAAACCGTTTAATCCGGAAGAGCTGAAACATATTGTTCGCGGTTGCCTGGACCAGCGCAGGTTGCTGACCGAAAACGATCATCTGCGTCGTCAGATTCAACTCTTTCAGTGCGGACAGTCGTTGTCGTCATTGATTGAACTGGATCTGTTGATACCTCAAGCCCTTGATGTTCTTCTCAGGGAAACGCATTCTTCGGTCGGATGTGCATTTACGCTTAAAGGCGGTGCGACTCCGTGCGTTGTCAGTGTTAAGAATATGGCGACAGGGTATGCAGGGGTCTTAGTAGATATCCTGCTTCCGGAGATTGAGCTGAAGCGTGGTTTTTATCAGCCGGGGATAAGGGTCGAAAAAAAACTGATCAAGATGAAGCAGCAGCTTGATCGGATATGGATGTTGCCTCTTTATGACGGCGATGTTCTCAAAGGTGGAATTCTTCTTTTGATGTCGCTGGTTTTGACATGTCCTCTGCGATCATGACAGACCTGCGCTATCTCTGCGATCAGATCCTGCTTGGATTTGAAAATGCGTGCCGCTATCAGGAGGCGCAGGACCTGATGTATACAGATGATTTGACCGGTCTGTATAATCATCGCTATCTGCAGGTTGCCTTGGGACAGGAAATAAGGCGTGCCCAGCGCTACGGGTTGAAATTTTCATTACTCTTTCTTGACCTCGATCGTTTCAAGCAGATTAACGATCAGTACGGACACCTGGCCGGAAGCTCTGCACTGCAGGAAGTTGGAGAGTTGCTGCGAGGTTGTGTGCGGGATGTTGACACGTTGTTTCGTTTCGGCGGTGATGAATTTGCTGCCATTCTGGTAGAAGCAGACGATAAAACTGCACGTATCGTTGCCGAGAGAATACGTATGGTGATTGAAGGGCACGCTTTTCTTGAACAGCAGGGCACCCCCTCATATGTGACTGTCACATCGGGGTTCGCGACTTTCCCAACAGACGCTTCTGAAAAGGGACTTTGCTTGATTTGGCGGATCAGGCGATGTATGCGGGGAAGGTCACTCGTAATGTCATCTGCGGCGTTAGGGATATCAGTTCGAATCCTTGAACGGCTGCCTCATTTCTAGTTGTCTGATCCTTCAATGTCTTTCTGACTGAAAATAATTGCAAAAAGAACAAACGGCTCTTTATGATCCTTTCAAAATAGGTTATCTTCATCTGCTTGTTCCATTATCGCGTTTATAATGTTGATATCTTCCCTTGATGGTCCCCGGGCTGGTCGGGGAGGGTTTATTGCGTAGGCACAATGTCATCTATAGTCAATTTGAAAGAGGATAAGGATTTGAACGTCGTTGCAATCAAAGGGATGAATGATATCTTACCGGGTGAAATAGAAACCTGGCAATTTCTGGAGCAATCTGCTCGTGAGGTTTTCAGCACCTATGGGTTTTCTGAGATCAGGACTCCGGTGCCTGAGAAAACCGAGCTCTTTTGTCGCTCCATTGGAGAAACGACCGATATTGTCGAAAAAGAAATGTATACTTTCAGCGACAAAAGCGACCATTCCATAACCCTGCGACCGGAAGGTACAGCACCGGTGATGCGCTCTTTCATTCAGAATCGTCTGTATAATCTTGATCCGGTTTCGAAACTTTATTACATGGGACCGATGTTCCGCTATGAGCGGCCGCAGAAAGGTCGTTACCGCCAGTTCCATCAGATTGGTGTTGAAGCTCTTGGAGTTGAAGATCCTAAAATTGATGCTCAGATTCTGGCCATGCTGCATCATTATTTTAATAAGATCGGCATCAATGCCGTATCGTTGCAGGTCAATTCACTTGGTTGTCCCGAATGTCGACCTGTTTACCGCGATACGTTGATAGCTTACCTTGAAGCCCGTCTCAATCTGTTATGTTCGGACTGCCAGCGACGCTATAAAGCCAATCCTCTACGGGTTCTGGATTGTAAGGCAAAAGGGTGCAAGGAGGCCACTGTCGATGCACCGGCGGTCAGCGAAAACCTTTGCACTGCCTGCGACGAACACTTTTCTCAGGTGCAGATCTATCTGCGTTCTTTGGACATTCCTTTTGAAGTCAACAGGCGTATGGTTCGAGGTCTTGATTACTATGTTCGTACGACATTTGAACTGGTAACGGACCAGCTTGGATCGCAAATGCGGTTGCTGGTGAGGCGTATGATGGTTTGGTCGAAGGTTGGGAGGGCCGGCTTGCGGGAATCGGTTTTGCCATCGGCCTTGAGCGGTTGGTTTTGATGAAGGAGAATCAAAGGGTTGCTCCCGCCGTTCCACAGCTTTTTATTGCTTCTCTGGGAAAGGACGCTTCAGACAGCGCTTTCATCCTGATGTCGAAATTACAGGCAGCCGGGATTCGCGTCGAGATGGATTATCAGGCGAAGAGCCTTAAAGCCCAGATGCGTAGGGCGAATAAGCTGAACTCCGCTTTTACGCTGATTCTTGGTGAAGAGGAAATAGCGACAGGGAGAGCCCAGTTGAAAAATATGGCGGATAGTTCACAGGTCGAGGTAACCCTGGACTCTCTGGTTGACACTTTAAGTGAAAAACTGGCTTGAACGGCCGGTTCCGCTTGACCGTGCCGGGCTGCAGTTCATATAATCACTGCTTGGCAAACTGTTAATATCTAAGGCTAAAACGCTATTATTAAATACGGAGGAGATGTTTTGAGCGATAAACTAGGAAATTGGAAAAGAACTCATCGTTGCGGTGAAGTAACCGCAGAGCTGATTGGACAGGATGTCTGTGTCATGGGGTGGGTACAGCGTCGACGTGATCATGGTGGCCTGATTTTTATCGACTTGCGTGATCGCGAAGGAATTTTACAATTGGCTCTTGATCCTGACCGCGATCTTGCGTCTCACCAGAAAGCAGAGCAGGTTCGTAATGAGTATGTGATTGCCGCTCGCGGCAAAGTGTCACCACGCCCCGAAGGAACCGTCAATTCTAGGATGAAACGGGCGAAGTCGAAATCGAGATCAGTGAACTGAAATCCTGAACCGCTCGGAAACGCCACCTTTCATGCTCGACGAGTTTACGGACGTCGCTGAAAATATCCGCCTTAAATATCGTTATCTGGATTTACGTCGCCCGGCCTTGCAACACAATATGATGATGCGGCATCTGGTTGCCAAAACAGTCCGGAATTATCTTGACGATCAGGGGTTTATTGAAGTTGAAACACCGGTGTTGACCAAAAGTACACCAGAAGGAGCACGTGACTATCTGGTTCCCAGTCGTGTCAATAACGGCAGCTTTTATGCTTTGCCCCAGTCACCACAGATCTTTAAGCAGTTGCTGATGGTCTCCGGTTTTGATCGCTACTTTCAGATTGTTAAGTGCTTTCGCGATGAAGATCTGCGTGCCGACCGTCAGCCTGAATTTACCCAGATCGATTGTGAGCTGAGCTATGTCAATCATGATGATGTCATGGACGTTATGGAAGGCTTGATCGCCAATATTTTCAAGGCCGCTCTCAATGTCGATCTGCAGCTTCCCATGCCGCGGCTGTCCTATGCTGAAGCAATGGATCGTTTTGGTGTGGACAATCCTGATCTGCGTTTTGATATGGAGTTAGTTGATATTACCGCCAAGGTTGCAGATTCGCAGTTCAAGGTTTTTGCCGACGTTGCCGCCAAGGGGGGGTTGGTCAAGGCTATTAACGCGAAGGGCTGTGCCACTTTCTCACGTAAAGAGCTGGATGATCTGACTGAGTTTGTCAAAATTTACGGAGCCAAAGGGCTGGCCTGGGTCAAGGTGACAGAAGAGGGATGGCAGTCACCGATTGCCAAGTTTTCAATGAAACCGAACTTGCAGATCTGAATACAGCACTTGATGCTGAGGTTGGGGACCTGCTGATGTTTATGGCGGATACCTCTGCGGTAGCGAATGAAGCGCTTGGACGTTTGCGTGGACACCTCGGGCAAAAACTGAACCTGGCCCGAAAAGATGATTATAAGTTCGCCTGGGTTACCGATTTCCCGTTGCTCGAATGGGACGCAGAAGAAAAGCGCCATGTTGCGGTTCATCATCCCTTTACAGCCCCATTGGAAGAAGATATTGCACTGCTTGACAGTGAGCCGGGTAAGGCTAGAGCGCAGGCGTACGATCTTGTTCTCAACGGTTCTGAAATTGGCGGCGGCAGTATTCGTATCCACGATCAGGCAGTCCAATCGCGGATGTTCGAATTGCTTGGGATCGGTGAAGAAGAAGCTCAGGAAAAGTTTGGTTTTCTGCTTGACGCGCTTAAGTTCGGTGCTCCACCACATGGTGGGATCGCCTTTGGTCTTGACCGCATTATGATGATCCTGACTGGAGCCGATTCCATTCGTGACGTCATTGCATTTCCGAAAACTCAAAAGGCAACCTGCCTGCTGTCTGAGGCTCCGAATGAGGTTGCCGAAAAACAATTACAGGAGCTGGGAATCCGGTTGCGGGCAAAGCAGAAGTAACCGGATCTGTTAACGTTTAATGGTAAAGTTTCTATGTGGGCAGATGTCAAAACGTCTGCTGCTTATCATATCTGTGGTCTTGGCTGGTTGCGCACAGCCCCCCGTGACGAATCTTGATGACGTCAGGAGTGTCGTTGCCCACGCCTATGCTGCTGGTGCTGCCCGCTACGCTCCCGGGGAGTATCAATTGGCAAGTAGTGCTCTTCTGGCGGCAGAGCAACAGGTTAAGAATGGTGACAACCGAAAAGCACTGAATACTCTGGCCTTGGCACGTCGTTACTCCTCGGAAGCGCTGAATATAACACTCAAGCACAAAAAGAAATTAGCGCTTGAGCAACAGCGACTGGCTGAAGAAAAAAGGCGTGATGAGCAACGTAAAGAGCGTGTGCTAAAGCTGGAGTTGGAAAAACAGCGAGAGCTGAAGCGGCAGCAAGAATTGGAAAGACAGCGTCAGCGCGAAGAGGCGGCGAGAATGGACGCACAAAAGAAAATCGCCAAAGTTGAGCGGCAGAAGAAATCGCCTCCTGTGATCGACATGCCTGAGCGGGTTGATCAAATTGAGGTCCGACCTGGAGAAAACCTGGCAGATATTGCGGCACGTCGCGAAGTGTATGAGGACGCAATGTTGTGGCCATTGATCTATCGAGCTAATCGCGACCAGATCAAAGACCCCAGAGAGATATTTGCCGGCCAGATTTTTGTTATTCCTCGTGATAAGACCAGGAATGATGAGGAGGCGGCCCGTCAGGAAGCTGGAGAGCTCAATCTTTTTTAATTATTTAGCGGGTGTTGGTTAAGTCTTTTCCGGAGAGGTATTCAGAAGTCCCCTGTTGAAACCAACAGGGGACTTATTTTTGCTGACAGGTCGTATTTGGACTCTTTGCGGCAGATGATAACCTTTTCTCTACCTTTGTAATAGGGTATAGTCTGACTCATCAGTTAGGCAGGTATCGCTTTGGTGATGCTGTTCCGCTCGATCGATTGCTTCTTTGACTTTTGGTTTGATTAAGTGCGCTAGAATCAGGCTTTTTCATGTGTCAATGCATGCGTGTTCTGCCATGACTTCCCAATTATCTGCATATTGCGATGGAGTTGACAGTCAAGCGAAGTTGTCTTCTTATTTACTTCTAAAAA
>LQAG01000144.1_pt1 | contig 31186 bp, 31 predicted proteins | sample 1535801 | NCBI WGS metagenome assembly LQAG01 (sample SAMN04331584, study PRJNA305678) | bioreactor metagenome | isolation source: bioreactor_3 inoculated with Wadden Sea sediment 1st replicate of a... | place: Germany:Bremen
TCCACCATGAATCACACCCGACATTGGTAACAAGCACCATGTGAAGCATACCTGCAATAAAACCTATGACCGGACCATAATTTCCTGCGACCGGTGCAAGGGTTGTTGAAAATAGTATAGAAATAATCATACCTGTTGACGATATATCCTTACCAAAGAACACAATAGCCGTGATGACCCCAAGGACCACAGGTAAAATATTTTTGGGATGCTTGCCAAAGGCTCCAAACCCCACGACGGTGAAAATACCCGCAAGGACAGGGCCATTTACAATGCCACCGATGAGCCAGATGAAAATCAATGTAAGAAACCCTAGGAGTGACATATTTATAAAGGTCACACCGTAGCCCACAAGGTGGGTGAAGTCAGTGATGAGTCGACCCTTGTATTTCAAAATATTCTTGGTACTCTGCGAGGGCATTTTATTCACTCGAATGCCTGCCACAAAAAGAGCGGCAAACATGATGACCAGCAAGGTTAATATCACCCAGTTGTTTGATTCGGAGACAATATAAACAGGTTCCACTCGGATGCCAAAGCTTCTTAAAAAAACTGGTGAGAACCGTCCCGATAATGCCCGCTGTAAAACCGATATTGTATAGGTTGTAACCATCATGGAACTTCAACATATGAGAAGAAAGTGGCACAATGACAAAACCTATAAAGACACCAACCACAAGGGCGGCAAAAAGGCCCTTACCAAGGGGTAAAATTCCCGAAAAGCTGATTTCACTAATCATGGGGGACAGGGCCGTCCCAAACATGATAACAACCAGGATATCCTTAAAAGATATACCTTGCCTTCTGGTGTAGAGATAGCCACCAAGGTAAATTGGCAGTATGTTTAAAATGTTTTTTCCGAAAAAGGAAAAGCCTATTAGGGTGAAAAACGCTGCGATGAGAACCCCATTCACCTTTAACTTATAATGATTCATAATTGCCAGATTCATGTAGCCAATTGCCGCCACGTTAATGAGCGCAGCGCTCATACCACCAACCTTTAAAAAGTCTGTCATTAGAATGGTTGGTGAAAATACAATTTTGGACAGTCCTTGATACCAGGTTAACTCACCCTGTCCCCCCATCATAGAAATTATGCCCACAATGAGAAAAAGCGTTGGTAGCATGGCTAGTATCAACAGCTTTCCTTTTCGACCTATATCGCGTTCTTCAATTTTGTTTCTTATCAATAGAAGACCTCCCCTTTTAAGTATCTTTTTATTTATTATAGCATTGATAATACTGTTTTCTAACAAGAATAATATATACTTTTGTTTATATTTGAGAACGATTCTCTGTGAATAATTTTATGCCTATGGTGTTCTCAGGAAAATCCTCGGTCTTGTGCCCTTACTGTTTTTCAATCGCTTTACTTACATAAAAGAAGAGGAACACAATGAATGTGTCCCTCCCCATTTTTGCTTATACTAAGCTTTTAACTCATATTGATTGACCACTGATTTACTGCTTGTTCCAGTTGGTTCCATCAAATGCCCACGTTTGAGTTGACAGTTGAACTGACTCGTCAGATAGAACTGAAGACTTAAACGTTATGGCAACACCTACAGTAGGTAGCGTATTGAATGTAATATTCAAAATACTATTGTCACTACCAAACTGAATCTCATCTACCGTAATACCTGATCCAGATGTCACTTCAATCGCACCATCTGATGTTGAATCAAGATCAACAAAATCTGTGAAATCAGCCACCACAATGGCACCATCAGATGTCACTGTTGAAAGCTCAAATGATGATTGAACGTCAACAATTGTAACTTCTATTGTCGTTTGCGATCCTAGACTTGCGCCGCCACTAGGTGTGCCTAGGGTTAATGTTACGACTTCATCCCCTTCCGTTACGCCATCTGTTGCTGCAGCGAACGTAAATGTTTCAGCAATATCACCGTTGGCAAAAGTCAATGTCTGTGTGCTCGGTGTAAATGAGTAATCTGTGTCCTTTATTGCAGTACCTAATGTAACATTATCAGAATAAGATACTGTTACTTCACCATCAGAATCAACACTTCTATTAACAGTGATTGTTGTGCTCTGGCCTTCATTAACACTTACAGATGCTGCTGCAAAGGCAATTGTGCCTGCATTATCATCATTGTTTATTGTCACAACCGCTGAATCGATTGTGCCTAGGCTCGCGCTATTTGTTGGATTTGAAAGTGTCACTGTAAATGTTTCATCTGACTCGACATCTGAATCTGCAGACGTTGAAATGGTAATTGTCTTTGATGTTTCAGTATCAGCAAATGTTATGGTACCACTTGTTGATGCATCAAAGTCAGCTGAATCTGTTGTGCCATTTGTTACAGCATAGTCAACAGCAACTGATCCATCAGATCCACCTGTACGATTGACTGTCAAGGTCACATCACTGCCTTCAGTCACTGAAGCTGTTCCAGATGAAAAGGCTAATGTGCCTGGATTGGATTGAGCTGTATCATCATTTGTAACAGTGATTTCTGTAGAAGTCAATGTACCAAGTGTCGCACCACCTGTAGGATTAGAAATCGTTACAGTAAATGTTTCATCTGACTCGACATCTGTGTCTTCTGCAGTAGAAACTGTAATAATCTTATCCCATTCGCCATCTGCAAATGTGATTGTGCCACTTGTTGATCCATCAAAATCGCTGGAATCTGTTGTGCCGTTTGTCACAACATAATCAACAGTTACCGTACCATCTGTTTCATCCATAGTGCGTTCCACTGAAATAGCAACATCGTCACCTTCAGCCACTGAGTAAGAGCTAGAAGTGAGTGAAATTGCACCTGGAGAAGTATTTTGCGTCGAATCATTATCAGTGATTGTTACAGTGATCGTCTTGTTTGTGCCAAGTGTTGCGCCTCCGCTCACACCTGATAGTGTCACTGTGAAAGTCTCATCGTTTTCGATTGTTGAGTCATCAACAGTGGAACTGTCACTGATTTTGTGGTTTCACCACTTGCAAAGGTGATTGTGCCACTTGTGTCGCCTTCTACATCTGACGCTGAAGCTGTATCAGCAGTCACAGTATAGTTGACGGAAACTTCACCAGTTGCACCGTTTGTTCTGTTGACAGTCAAAGTGATGTCTTCACCCTCTGTCACAGAGACTGCAGCTTTTGAAAATGCCAATGATCCACGCTTGATTACATTGCGATCATCGTCATCGTCGTTATTGTTTGATCCACCACCTGAACCGCCGCCTGTTGTTCCTCCAGTGTTTCCTGTATTGCCTGTGTTACCAGTCGTACCGCCGCCAGGACGATTTGCATTCCCAGCACTTTTTGCCTCGTTTTTAGCTTCTTCATTGGCTTGTCTGTCTTGACCACCAATTTTAACACGACTAACTTGCTGACCAAAGTTTAGGTCATCAGTATCAACATCAATTTCAATATCATTTTTTCAAGGGCTGCTTTTACAACCTTACCAACGCCCTGAATCTTAGCTTTTTGCTGTACCACTAGGTTTCGAATAACAGAACCCAGTGGAATATTGATTTCAAGATTACGTTCTGGTTGAACCTGACCGGTTCCAGTTGGGAGTGTCGGTGTGTCATTCACCTGAACATCATCAAATGCACCAGATAAATCAATCGACATATTTGTAATTGTCGTTGAATGATTACACTCTTAAATACTGAACACTTGGCGGTGCTTCAAGAATAGAGCTCGTTTCAACAATAGAATCTGATACAGATGACGCATCATCAGATACGATACGAACTGGGGCTTCAAAACGACTTACAACCAATTGATTGACAAATTGATCTAAAAAGTTTAATCGAATTTTGTCCACCACCATAAACTAAAAGTCTACCTTTAATTTCTACACCATCAAGGGTCACATCACCCTCGCCAACCTGGCCACCAATGACTAAGTCGCCATTTATAACCATGTCTTTAAGTGTAACATTTGGTTCAATAACCGTTACATTTCCATCGATTGTTTGTCCGCCACCATCAGTGGTTTCAGCTACAATACGATTGCCAAGTACATTGCTTGTGAGGGCTAGAGCCTCAGCATATGTAATCGGTTTGTCATACCCTATGCTTCCATCTGGATAGCCTGTCATGTATCCCTTTTGGATCATCCAAGCCATATACTCTTTACTCCAGTCAGGAATCATCATACCATCGGTGTAGGCATTAACAACACCTGTTAGAACACTTTGCTTTCTTGTCATTTTCGAAAGCACAGCAGCTGCTTCTTGCCGAGTGATACTGCCCATAGGTTTAAATGTTCCATCTGGATAACCCTTGATCATACCACTCGCAACTGCCTTAGCTACATCCTTGTAGTAAGGACTTGACATTGCAACATCTGAAAAATTAATTTCACTCTGTCCATTTGTTCCGTAAGCCTTGTTGATAAGTCTTACAAACTCCTGTCGTGAAATCGGCTTGTCAAAGCCCCAATCCATCGCCATTGGTGAAAAGATCTTATCCTGAACCAGTGATATCATTGTGTCATATGCCCAGTGATCTTTTTCGATTTGCGGTCCAACTGCGAATACAGGCTGAGCCAGAATCATTACAATTGCCAAAAGCAAGCTCAGTCTGCGTTTAACATCCCTTTTAATTCTCAAAAGCCTTCCCCTTCCATCTTCATTCCTTGTTTAAAAATCCATTTAAACATCCTTGTATAAAAAGCAATAGGGTATTTCCCCGTAATAGAAAAATACCCATTATACATGTGATTATAAACTTTTAAAGGCTTATCTTTAGAAAAGTAAATCTTTATATAGGATCTACTTTTCACAGTTGTTTGATGAGGTTTGTCGACCTACTAAACTTGTTCGATTTACGCATGAGTTAAGGCATTAAAATAGTCTATGAATCTGCCAGTAAGACTCTCTGTTATCAAGAGTCACATCCACATCATATGTCTTCTTGATGCCATTGCTGAAGCTGGCTGTAAAGCGGAATGTTATGATACCGTCTGGCCAGTCCATCATGACTTCGTCCCAAATATGCCCCTTCCACTGAAAGTCTGCGACATCTTGGTCAAGATCAGTTGACTGTGATTTGCTTAGTATCTTAACCTGAACGGACTCACAAGTGGTGGTGGCCTCATCATTTAGTTCTGTTGTCAGAGCATGAAGGTTAAATTGCTCACCCGACCAGAACATGTCATAGGGTCTTGGGGTGTTGTCATTCCCTGACTTTGACTTGTTGTAGGCCATGCGATTTTCGTTCCATTTATCCACATGATGAACTTGACCGCTTACAGAAAGTTCTTCTGCAGAGATGCTTGTCTGGGTCTGTCCACTTTCTCCTAGGGGGTCTGTGACTATGGCTCGTATATGGTAACTTGCTTTGTCTACAGAATTTAAATCCACTGTATAGTCTTTTGATCCCCCACCTGATCCCTGTGTTAATGACACATCTGACTTAGAATGTAAAACCTGCCAGTTTATTTGTCCACCACTTTCACCATCCATTTCCTTGGCATACTCAAAGAGAACGTCTAGGGGGTCTCCGTCTGGATCGCTCAATCTGAATGTTAGACGTACGTCATCCCCTTCGTAGATGAAGTTTGGTGTTTTTGATAGGTAGGTTACTGTTGGGGCTTGGTTTGGGATGAATTCATATGTATCTATGGTCTCTTCCCTGTTTCCGTTATCTGTCTGTGCTATGAATTTGGCTTCATAAATGCCTTCTGGATGGTTTTCATTAAAAATATATTGCCCCTTCCATTTTTTATTGCCATTTGAATCTTGTCCATCCGATTGCAGGTCTATGCTTACCGGTGTGCCAGTATTAGAAAATAGGTCGACCTGACACTGGCTGGCATACTGACTTGTGCTTGCCGTTATGATGCCTGTCCTCCCCTTTTTTATCGTATATGGATTGATTTCACCCGTTAGATTTATAGGGGTCAAAACATTGAGTCTTAAGACCACTTCTTTTCTGGTGATCCGTCACTTGGTCTGGCTGTCACCTTAACATTGTAATGGTCTTTATCCTTTAGTGTCGATGGCAGTCCATATGTTTTTTCATAGCTTCTTTCCATCCCATTCACTGAGACCTGATTTAGGTCCACTTGTCCTAGGATGGTGCCTGTTTGTGGATCACTAATGACTGCACTGACCTTATCGATGGCCTTGTGTGTAAAGACAGAGGCCGTAATTTTAACGTCTTCACCAGCAGGCACCCCCACTGGATAGGATGGATCTAGAGATGCATTTAAAACAAATGGCTCACCGTTTATTTTTATGTCTACTATGTCATAGTCAGACCAAGCCCCTTCAAGGTCTTTGACCCTAAGGGCAAATTGATACTTAACTCCATTTTCAATAGGGAGTGTGCCGTTAAACTCTGTCCACGTCGGATCAAGTTCTTTTCTGTAGTAAAACTGTCTATCGACAATCCCTTTATCGGTTCTTGATTGACTATGGTCAAGATCATATGAGCCGTTGTCTGTACCAGAGAAGTTAAAGCTACCGTCCCCTTGCGGAACTAGGGCGTAACCTAGTTTAGCGATAGGCGGTCTATGAGCAATCACTTCAATACTTGTCTTGTCCTTGTTCCAGTACCTATATTCTGCGAATCTTTCATCATTTCCCACAGGGTTATCTTGTGCTCTTAACCGAATTTCCATTCGCCCTGGTACGTCCACTCTGACAGGTTCATCAAAATCAGCAGGCGGTATCCAAGCTGTATCTGCATTATCAAAGTATGTGTTGTCGTGGGTCACATCTATACGTTTTTCGTAAATTGAGTCCCCTTCATAGTCAAGGACAAAGCCTCCAATGTCTATGGTATCACCCACTTGTATGAATACTGTTTCTGTATCTTCATAATCAGCGTATTCTTCTAGGAGTTTGGCTGTAATGTCTGAATAAGCACCACGACCGACCATCATGTAGGCAGGGCTTGAAGAAGATATGTCGTAGGGGCTTGCGTGATTTTTTGATGAATGTTCATTATTGAGTACATATGGCGAATTGAAGGTTTTAACAAAATCACTATGATAATTAAAATCCCTAAACGCCCTTTATCTGTTGCCCTTTCCCATACTGTTCCTTTGTCATCAACGAGGGAAACGGCCTTTCCTCTATCTCCTGTTACACTTACCTTTGAAATTTTTATGCTTGTCTCCACCTTCTCATTATCAATAATTAGGTTGTCGTTTGTATCCACCAGTGCAAAAGTAAAATAGGAGTATATACCCGTAAATGATGATGATTTTGAATAGTCACCACCTTTGTCTCTCCATCTTTTGTCATCACCATCATAATCCTGATATTCATAGGCATATCTATAGAAATTGTAATCAGAATCTGAGAATGGATCACCATGTACTGTTTTATCACCTTCTACATTGACTGAAGCCATGTTAGAGAGATTTCTATCTTGATCAAAGATATGCCTATATTCTGCTTCGCCATACAAATAATCAAATTTTTCAAGATCATCAAAATAATATATCTTCATTTGAATAGATGTGTATAATCATATGTTCTGTTGGATCATTGGTTGAATTGTGCACAGAGCATATCGACCTTCAATATCTTTAATAAGGTATACTGTATCTCTATTAACGTATAAGCTTTCTATGTGGCTCCTCTTTGAAAAGGATAGATTGTTCACATTCATAGCATAGACTTCTTCTATTGTTGACAGATTGACCTTTTTTAGCCGTAAAAAAAGCTTTCATCATCTAGAGACTCAACATCATTTGCAATATAATAAATATCACCATTGTTATTGACCACTATTTTAGAGTAGTTTGAATGTGAATACACATCTTGTACTTGAATGGATTTTCCATCATCCATTACCCACACTCCCGGAAACTCAAATGTCTTACTATCCCTTAGTTTTCCCCAAGGTGTTCCTTTTTGACCGTAAGTATTGCCATGTGGTTTCCAGATATATACATAGTGTTCCGAGTCATGATAGGTATATAAGTCATCATATAAAGCAATCCCCCAATCAGAAGATCTAACTAAACCTGATTTAAATCTTTTTTCTGTTAACGATACTTTGATAAATATCTGTTGTGCCATCTTCTAAAGGGGACAGTAGGCTGAAATCAGACAAGGTATTTTTATAATTTATCGGTTCTGAATTACTCCTCTGATAATCATAATAAATTTTATCAACCTCAATATCATTATAGTTTTTGAGTTGATTATTGTATTTTGTTTGAGCATATAAAGCACCATCAGAAAAAGCGACATCAACGACCTTTGATATACCTGCTGAAAACTCCCCCCAATAGTCATCCATGCTAAAATATATTTTAAATCCATAAGACTCTAGTTTTTGACGTAATTCTTCTGGCAGATATACATTTCGACCATCTTTGATTGCCATTACAATGTATTTATCGTTCTCTGAATCCTTATATTTCTCAACCAAACTATCTACTCTTGGAACAATATAAGGGGTGTCTGTTTCACTTTCTAAATGTCCCTGCACCCAATTTTTATCGACCTCAACAGTTAGTTCTTTAGGATACAAAAGTTCAGGAAAATCGTCTCTGTCTTGAACATTACTAAAGCCTCCATAACCACCAATATAAATATGTGTATCATACCCACTTTTATAAGAAAAGCTACTGGTTGACCTATCAGCTGCTAAAAACATTCCGTAATCACCATTGCCGGCATAACTTGGGTATCCATAACTTCCCCTAAAATCATAGGGTGCATCATAAACATTAATATCTAGACCTAATAGGTTCCATTCATCAGTGCCACTACTTTTCTCATGATGCTTAATATATGGTGTTCTATCAAGCTCACCATAAGCATTTGGATATGTGGGGAAATCTAGCATATCTTCGAGTGTTCCTTGTCGGATCTCAAGATTTGCAATCTTGACTTGCCTGTTATAAGGTCTCGTTTTATAGTCTCGATCTGAGCCCTATAATATCTATAAAGTTCCCACTTAAAATTCATGTAAGCGTTTCGATACCAGTTGAAAATTTGCTTTTCTTAATGCCTATCAATGATTTTTCAATGCCTGAATCACTATTCAGATTCACAATCTCATGATTCACACCAATCTTGCGCTCATACATTTCTTTGTTCAGCTTTGTTGACCTCTGCAAGTAGCTTTGAGTAATTCTTCCCATCTTCATCTGTAATGACGAGTAGGTCAATTTCTTTTTGCAGTTCTGCTGTGGTTGAAATAACAGGTGCTACATTGTCCACATGACAGTATCTTTCCTGATAGACTTGATCGAGGGAATTGTCTGTTAAATAGTCACTTTCTGTTAGGAATTTAGATATGGTATCTTCCTCTGGAATAACCTCCACCACTTCATGGTAGAAATCATAATCACCCAGTTTTTTGGTCTTATAGAGTTCGTGGACTTTTGCTGTGCCTATTGGCGTCCACGCTTCATCTATTCTATCACCATCATTGTCAGAGTCATGACGAGCATACCACTGTTTAACTCTTGTTTGATCTCCGTCTTCTGAATATGATGTGTCTAGCATTTCAATGCTTGCATTTAGATCATCCATCTTGTCACGAAGGGCAAGGGATATAGCGGTTAGTCCTGCCGTTGGTTCTAAGTCTGGTTGAACGACTATAGGATATGAAACACTATCACTGGCTTCATATTCTTCATCCCCTTCAAGGGTACACTGGGCGTGAATGTTTAGCTTAACTTGATATGCCCCTGGTTCTTTGATTAAGACATTGACCCTTTCGCCCTTGTTGTTTGTTTCATAGTTGATATTGGCAGTATCACTCGTGCCGTAATTAACTGTATTAGATTGTCCTTCAAGAGGCGTGATCGTCCATGCGTAATCATCTATTGGGAAGTAATAGGCATCAATGGACTCACTGGCATTTAAAGTGACTTTACGATTAACTTTTCTTAGTCCATCCACCCGCATTTTAGCTTCAATAGGTGGGAGGATTTCAATATCATCACTTGTGGAATCTTCCAGACCATCATCATCTGTAACAACAAGCTTTATGTCATTATCAGACGTTGACATGACTGTGGCTTTGATCCTTGATTTTTCATCGTTAAGCCACTCAATTTCTCTTATGGCTTGGAATTTAAAGTCGTAGTCTACAATTTCACCGTCTGGATCATAAGACCCTGCACCACTTAGTGTAAACCTATCCCCCATTCGCACCTTGCTTGGTGCGCTTAGTCTGGCTACAGGCTCTTTTAGGGTTGGATCAGGCTCTTTCACCTTCTTAAATGTCACAGTATGTGGCACTGTGTATTCAGTTATGCCTTTTAGTCCACCATAATCAAATTTGTATAGGGTGAAGATTTTCATTGTGAAGGTAACTGTGCCGTTACCGTCTGCATGGGTGCTTAACTTAGGCTCTGTCATAATGTATGTGACGTTTTTATCACCATATTTAAAGGCATTTGGTGTTCCCTCCATTGTCCATAATACGTTTGTGATTTCATTAGGTTTACTGACCCTATTATTTGGCTCTAAGGTCAGGTTTACGTCCTGCCAATCCTTATATTCAATCACACCGTCTGTTACGTCCACGCCATTGTTTTTAATGACAAAGTAAGGTTCGACCTCTCCTGCATTAACAAGAACATTGGTTGAGGCTTCACCAAGACAAGTGAATTCATCTTTAAAGAGTTCCTGCGCCACAACTTTGGCACGACCATTATAAGTTACAGTGTCAACCGCACCACTTTTAAAGTTGGTGCGCTTTTCTTCAAATACAAAATCAGCTTTGAGTTTTCCTTTTTCGAAATAAGACTTCTTGTTCTTGGTCGTTGACCTTTATAAGGGCGTGGTCAATATAGTTCTCTATTTTCCAATCATCAAGTTTTGCAAAATCATCAAAATAGACTTCTGCTGTCACCTTTACATTCTTGGTCATTTCTTCTTGTCCAAATTCATAAAGAGGCTTTTCCGCGGATAATTTAAGCTGTGGCAAGGAAAAAGGCACAGGGGCAATATCTAGTGTTCTGTAATAGGTACTTCCCGATGACAACATGTGATAGAGTCTGACTGACCCTGTCATTTTAAGAGTGGATGGTGTTTGGTAAATAGCGTATTCTTTTGCTTGATCCACTGATTTTCCACCGAGTACATCATCTTTAATATTGATGCTGCCTGGTACATATCCTCCACCATCTTGGGCGTATATTTTTTTATAGGTCAACATGTGTTTTGCTAGAGAACGATGAACCGTCCAAGAATCAACTGCACCACCCGTCTTGATCCAGTTTTTATTCATATACGTTGAAAAGAAGGGTGTTGTCCCTGCTGTATTTGGAAAATGGGGATTAGTTACTTTTGTATCGTCATTATACAAATAGCCTAAATCTCTATAATGCCAATTTTCTTTTTCATCCTTCTGATAATCGCCCTGTCCCTTATAGCCATAGTAATCATACTTTGGGTGCGTATAGACAAGTTTATTGAAATCTCTCAGGATGCTATGTTCACAACACGTCCCTCTTGTGTCTTGTAGTTTTTATTACCGACAACACTTTCCACATACGATCTGGCACCTTCTTCTTCATAAAGGTAGTGCGCCCTTATATAGTTTGCCATTTGAATCACATCATAGGCATATGTTGGCTGATCTGCATGGATAACAAAACTAATACTGGATATAAACGTTGTCATTATGAGTAAAAAAGCTAGATACTTTTGTTTCACCACGCCACCTACTTTCCGAGGGTTATGCCATATATATCAGCATGAATCTTCTGATCGAATATATAGACTTCTTGGTGGTCTGTTTCCACCATACGAAGGTCGTATTCATCTTCTATATCATTAAACTTTTCATATTTTTCTTGTATATGGGCTGTCATCATTGCCCTATACACATCCATACCATCTTCATAAATATAATCACACATGCCATAGACAAAATCTGTATAATTTTGATCTGCAAAACTATGAGACTGAATAAAAGTCCTTGTGTTCCTCAGGTGTAAAATCATCATCATCAAGCCCTCTATCAGAGTAAATATTCCAGTCCCACAGAGAATCTATCATCCACTCTGTTTCAACAGGGTTGACAGATGAATCATAGCCTTCAATTTGACTATATCTGCGTTCTCGTTTCTCTGGTGCGTAGGAAATAAGGAAGATGATATTGCCACCACCATGATCCTTTTCAGAGATTCTGACTCTTAATTGTTCTGGATGTGGATCAGGCATAAACTGTAAATTCATATTGTGTTTATATGCGTGGTAAAGCAGTGCTTTCATGATAGCCACACCTCTACCATTTGTGACTTCATCTAAGTCAACGTAGTTATATAAATCTTCTCCATCATCATATTTGCCAACCACACCATCACGTACCATGAAACGTCTTGTATCTGTATTGTAATACCAAGTTGCACCATAATATTCTTCGATTTTGCCTTCTTTAGTATTTAAAGTGCGAACATGTGTATGAAACATTCTAGGATTGTCTATCATGATTTTATGAAATTCTTCATCTGTCCAAATCTTGTCATTCACATTAATGTCTGTGGGCTTTTTGATTTCACCATATGGTGTTGAAAAGTCGTATTCAACGGTTTCTGAATTTGACGTATCTTCTTTTGAAGCTTCATCTGCATGACTCTCTTCATTTTCTTCTTGATCTGCGACATTAGAATTTGCTTCATCCCTGCTCTCTTTATTTTTTTCATGAATCCCCATAGCATTCCCAAGAATAACCTCACGCTCTTCCTCAGTCATCGGATTTTCAAAATCCCACGAAACACCTTTTAATAGCCCCATCTGGAAGGCTGTGTATATAATGTCTTCACTTTCACTTGTTTTTCTATTGTAGGCTTCTTCAGCGCTTTTAACCTCAAAGCCCAGGCCTTTTACGAGTTGCTTTGTGTATTCTAACTTTGAAAGTTCTGCTGCAAAAGTCATTTGTCCCATAAGAAGTGTGCCTGTCAGTAGTAGTGCCGTCATTTTCTTAAACATAATTTTCCCCCTGATTGATCAGTCATTCACAAAATACTATTTAATACCATATTTTACATTAGAAAATACAATGGTTAATTTACTGGATATTTTTTACATGATTCAGTATATCATAAATAGCAGGACTGAATCAAAGTGAATTCTATTTATAATTTGTCTCAAAAACATAGAAAACCAGCCCACACGGCGCATACCCGATAGGCTGGTTGCAAATTTATCCCAATTCATTTTTAAAGGTACAAGCACTTGCTAGGTCAAACTGATACATTGAATTTTTAAGGCACTTATTTGACCTTGACTCAATCGCTTAGAAAGGTCTCTTACGAGCAATCAACTAAAAATTTCCGTAGTCCTGTACATCATAAAAGTCAACTAATGAAGACTTTTCACAATTTCTGAATATGCTTCTAGCATTTTTTTTCTCATCAAAATGAATCTCAGCTCTTTTTCTAGCCGCTTGTCCCATCTGGCTTCTCAGAGCTTTATCATCCATAAGTGTCTGTACACATTCAATCAGAGCCTTGCTATCCTTGGCTTCGTATAGAAGCCCCGTCACACCCTCTTCAATAATTTCTACATTCCCCCTGATCCGTGTGGCAACTGATGGAATGCCTGAGGCACATGCCTCAATAAGAGAAATAGACAAGCCCTCTCGATAGGATGGCAATATATTGATATCCCATTCTTTGATTAAACTAGACACATTTTCTGTGTAACCGTGAAATATCACTTTATCATTTGCAACACTCTCATCTTTTGTAATCTCTTTCACTCTTTTTTTATAATAGGCTGCATCCGGTCCAGTGCCTACCACCACAAACTTAATATTTGGTGTGTATAAGTTTTGTTTGATCAATTCTATAAATTCTCTATATCCCTTTTCATGAACGATTCTAGCTGAAATTCCAACTGTTACGGTCGCCTTTTCTTCACCATGAGCTTCCCCCTCTAAACGCCCACTTGGGGAAAACTGGTCAAGACTGACCCCATTGTATATAAGCACATTCTTTTCACTGTTTGGCCACTTGCTGGCAATATTATAATCATAGCCATTCACATATGTCGTAACATCTGCGAACCTATGAAAGAAGCGTTCAATCATATAGGTGAACTTATCACGTTTTGACCCATCCATTTTGAAGTAGTATCCATGAACTGTATGAATCACTTTCATTTTAGTACAAATCAATTTCAGGGCGCGAGAGTAAATCCCACCTTTTGTCGTATGAGAGTGAACCAAGTCAATGTTTTCAGACTTCACATATTTTTTCAGTTTTAAAACACTTATTAAATCCTTGTAGGGATGGATGCTTCGTCCCATCTCTTCTATATGGTCACACCTAAACCCTAGTTCATCAAATCGCCTTTTGGTTTCTAGATCATTTGCCATAATAATGACATCGTGTCCGTCCTGACGCAGTTTTTTTGAAATCTTAATAACCATATGAGTGGCACCACCAAAGGCTGTGTTGCCTAGCAATTGTAGTATTTTCATTTTATCTCCATACCATCATTTTCATCTTGGAATTTATCTTATTTGAACGACTTTCATACTATCATTTAAGAGTCCTTGTCATATCATATATAAATATTTATAAAATCAATAATTCTATTTATGGTATGACGAGGATGTAGATTAGTACTTTTACAAACGCTTGATTCATCCAGTCATTTTAAGACCCGATACACTAAAATTAATTAAATTTCCTAAATCTAAAAAGGCTCCACTAAATTTTGATAACAGTGAGTCTAATCTTTGTTCAATTGTATCTGTCTTTATGGTCCTAATCAAGTCACCTGCATGCTTATTAGCTTCCATTCAGAGTTGGAACCAACTCGTTTACCTTGCTAAACCCAGTTAAAATATAAATTGAGTTGGATTTTATAAAACTTGATCCCTGTGGTTAAAGAAAACCGGCCGTTTTCATTTTAGAAAGTTATTTAGCAAAACCCCATCACAATTTTATTAGCCCCAGATAGTAATCTTTTCCGCCCGACTTATAGTTACCATGTTAAGATCTCTATATCCTTCATTTGAGGATACTCGACAATGCATCTCTCACCTTCTTTGATTTCCTATATGACCATTCCACTAAATTTGATAATCCACAGCATTGCAAGAAAATCCGCCTTAAGCGCATCATTTTTTACTCCAATTATCAAATTGTTATAAATTTACTATTGGATTTTATTGGAATATATAGTAAGATAAATACATAAAATTACTTTATTATAACGTTTTATAATCAAAAGGGAGGCATTAACAATGAAAAACTTGAATGAGGAACAAGGCGCAAACTTGATAAAAGAAACTCCAGAGGCATATGATGCTTGTATTATTTGCAACTCTAATAGCAAAGTTGTCTCTTTTAAGGACAAACGAATTTGCAGGTCCTGCATTTCAAGTGCCATTCTATTAAAATGATCTCTATTTAAGAAAAGCGTAATAAAAGACAGGGCAATTATAAAATAAGAACGTTAAAAGACAAAGACATGCTGTCGGTGAGCATGTCTTTGTCTTTTCTTATTGTCTTTTCTTATTTGTCTTTTCTTTATAGCATTCCTTTAAGTTAATTGACCATTTGATCAAGCCAATATCCACTGAAGACAAGATCAACTGCTATAATATTGAATCTTGATTTACACGCTTACTTGTTTATCAGCTGGCACTCAACCAAAATATTTCTGATGAGAGCCGCCGCTTCCGCGCGTGTTATGGACTCTTTTGGCTTTAATAGATCTCCATCGCCAGAGATCACTCCGCTCATAAGGAGATTTCCGGTTGCCTCTATAGCCCAGTTTGATACTTGGTCAGAATCTAAAAACTGGTTAACCAGCTTATCTGAGAGCACATTTTCTCCCGTGTATCCACCAAGTTCCATGGCCTTATAGGCAACGGCAAATGCTTCTTGCCTTTGAATGGTGCTTTGCGGTTTAAAGGATCCATCTGGATACCCAGAAATGAGCGCATACACTTCAGCAGCTGCCACAGACCTTGCAAACCAATCTGAAGACTTAACATCAGTGTAACTTGCCGCTGACTGGTCTTTTCTCAGTATGCCCAGTCCCCGTACGATCATGGTCGCAAACTCAGCACGTGTCACTGTACCATCTGGATCAAATTTCGAATCCGATTTTCCACTGATCACCAGTCTAGACCCCAGATCATTCACAAGGTCTTCTGACCAGTGGTCTTTCACATCTTCAAAGGTCACTTGGTTCCATATTACCGTGTAAACAGAATTGGTTAATGAGTTAATCACAGCAACATACCTATCTCCTTGCTTTTGAACTTGGGTTGGTATATGCGTGTATGTGCCGTCATCCTCATAGAGAACCGCTGTTGTGATTTGACCTTGTTCTACTGACTCTGGCAATACAATGCTACGCTCAACGAACTCTTTAAACTTCTTCACTTCAACTGTTTTAGAATTTCCATCACGATCTATAGCTGTCGCTTCCACCCTAAATCTTACTGGGGTGGACATCATGTTGATTTTTGTGTCAAGGTTTTGTCGAATCAACTGGGATTCATCGTCACTAACATTTTCTATGGAAACATCCACTTTGATTTCAACAAGTTCACTTTCCTCAACATTTAGTGCCCTGGCCACATTTACAATTTCAAACTCTTTGGCTGGAATTTTATAGCCTGCATTGCCCGAATTGATTGTAAGGTCAAACGCATTGTCCTCCATCAGTTTGATAATGTCCCCAGTTAGACCAACCTTTACATCATCTGCTTCATCTGATATTGGAACGACTATAGCATTTTCTACCTTTCAGATCTTCTAGTGCACTGATGATTTCATTTTCAATTGACGTCCTGACCACATCAACAGTGACTGACTTTCTACCGTTTGCTTCTGAAATGGTCTTTGTTCCCGCGTCTCTTTCTTTACCATTAACTATAACAGTGACATTTTCCCTGTCATCTGTATTTGATGGCGGTGTGTCATTTTGCTCACTAGAAGATGATGAAGAACCCGATGGCTTTCTGACACGCTCCACTTTAAGCGAATAAGTCCCAACTGTCGTTCCATCTTCAGCAGTCACTAAAATTTCAATGGTATTCAGGCCCATATCAAGATCAATAGACTTGCTTTCTCCGCTATTTAGACTTTCCCCATTTATTTCAATACCTTGAAGGGGCTTGCTATTATAGGCTTGTGCTTGTATGGTCATGCGACTTAATGTCGTAATGCCTAAGTCATATGCTTTTACATCTGGATCATAACCACTTATTTCACTGCCGTTAAAGGCCTTTATAGATTCTAAGACCGCTTCATCATTGAGTCTGTAAACATTCAGTGTATAATTCTTAGTCGTAATGCCGTCCTGTGCTGTCACCTTTATGTTAAAGGTGTTCATACCAATTTCTAGGTCCACTGTCTTCCAGCCGTTAGAATCAACCGCCTGATCATTGATCAATACTGTCGAAAACTGACTTGGGTCAGTGTACGTCCTTACATCAACCTGGCTGCCAATGACATCATAAACTGTATATTCCGTCTCCCCAGGGCTAAAGGCTTTATCAAGGTCGTAGCCATCCACCTTTAAATCTGCTAAATCCTCATCCGTTACCATGGACCACTTAGCATACAATGTCATATCTGCCGCTGGCATATGATCATTTAACATCCAATGTTTTCAAGCGATGCCTCTTTATACCAGCACAATATAACCACTTCGTTCTGGGACACCTGGGTCGACCTTTCTCCGTAGGTCACTGTAATTGCTGGACCTGAAGTCACATCATATCCATAGTCGAGTTCAACTGAATACGTATTGATTTGCCACTTAGCATGGAGGGTTAAATCCTCTGCTGGCATGGTATCGGTCTCAAAATCAACCGGATTCTCAAGGTCTGCATCATAGTACCATCCAGCAAAAGTATAGCCTTCCTTAACCGGAGCTGTTGGCTCTGGTATCTGTGTCAAATAGTCTGCCATAGATGACGATGGAGCTGTTACACCACTGCCCGCATCATAGTGAATCATATAAGGATTCACACCCCATTTGCGTAAAGGGTCAAATCATTTGATGGCATTGTATCTGTTGTAAAGCTGACGGAATGGGTCAAGTCTTCATCAAAATACCATCCGCTAAATGTATACCCTGACTTTTGAGGATCATCTGGCTCATATAAGAGCTCACCATATCTAACTTCAATGGCACTTGGAGATGTGACATTATATCCATCTTCAAAACTTAACGTATAATCACTATCAATCCACTTGGCATAAATGGTTAAATCAGATGGTGGCATTGTGTCACTTGTAAAATCTACCTGTGTGCTCAAGGCTTCATCATAGTGCCATCCTGTCAATATATAATCCGGATTGTTTGGGTCACTTGGTTCTTCAAGCAGTGCTCCATATTTCAGGGTCACAGCCGAAGGGGATGTCACATCCTGAACAGGGTTATAGTAGAGTGTGTAAGACCCTAGATCCCACTGGGCATAAAGGGTCACATCCACATCTACAATCTCCACAGCGCTTGATACTGGGTAGCTTGCGCCTGTCCCTTCACTATTTCCATTCCAACCGGAGAAGACATAGCCTTCTTTTGTCATTTGACGACCACTGCCAAGGGCTATGGCCTGTGCCCCTGATAAATAAGCATTGTTGTCAATAGGTGGCTTACCAGAGTCGTGTCCATTGCCTTCATAGATAACCGCGTATCTTGGGGCCAATACCCATTTGGCATAAAGGGTCACATCGCTATCTGTCATAGGTGCACTTAAGCCTGGCAACAAGGTCTTTCCAGTCCCATCTGCTGAAGTGTTCCAACCTGCAAACAAATATCCCGTCTTAGCGAGGTCTGATATGTTGCCTTGAATGGTTACATCAGCATTTTCCAAATAGTCATTTGAATCGCTTGGTACAAGACCACTCTCATGTCCATTCCCGTCATAGGTTATCTGATAGGTTGGGAGAGCCGTCCACTTGGCATAAAGTGTGACATTTGAGTCGGTCACTTCAAGTGTATCGTCTGTTTCATAAACACTTCCACTGCCATCTTGAGCGGTCGTCCATCCATCAAATGTATAGCCAGTGCGCACGAGCTGATCAGATTTTGCTTGGATCGTTACCGACTCACCACTTAGATAGAGTCCCTGATCTTGAGGCACTTGGCCCGCTTCAGCATCATTGTCATCATAAGTTACAGTATATGTCGGAAGAGGCGTCCAGTGGGCATAGAGGTCTATGTCCGTATTTCCAACGGCAATGCGGTCACCAATTTTGTAGAATGTGCCTTCAAGATCACTAGAGGTGTTCCACCCAATAAGCTTATAACCATACCTTAGTAAGTGTCCTGAATTGCCTTGTATAAGGAGGGGATCCCCTTCTAAGTATGATGTTTCATCCACTGGGACAGACCCATTTTCTGAACCGTTTCCATAATAGGTGACATCATATGTTGGAAGCTGGTTCCAGTTTGCATACAGGGTCAGATTTTCTGCTCCCATTTGGATTTCAGAACCACTTGTATAGTTGGTTCCCTGACCATCTGCGCTCGTATTCCAACCAGCAAAGGCATATCCAGCCTTGGTCAAATTGCCTGTATTATTTAGAACAGTCGCTGTCTCTCCGTCCAGATAGCTTGTGGTGTTGACCGGCAAACTTCCCGCATCACTTCCGTTATCATTATAGAGTATAGCGTATCTCGGAAGTGGGGTCCAAACGGCGTAAAGGGTCTCGTTGCCACTTCCCATCACAAAGCTTTGACCCGCTTTATATTTTGATCCTGTGCCATTTGCATTGGTGGACCAGCCATCAAAAGTATATCCGTATCGAGCAAGTCCACCCGGATTGCCTTGTGTTGTCACAAGTGAGGTGGCGTAGTAATTGTTGTCATCACTCGGTGGTGTGCCACTCTCAGCATTGTTATCATTATATGTGACAGTGTATGTTGGTAGGGCTTCCCACTGTGCATAGAGGCTGACAGGCTGTGAACCCATTGTTAAGGTATCACCTGTCTGATAAGTGTCTCCACTTCCGCCTGCATTTGTGTTCCATCCTGTAAATTTAAACCCGGTCTTGGCCAGATCTCCAGCATTGCCCTGGATGCTTACGCCCGCTCCTTCTACATAGTCATTATCGTCTTTAGGGACATTTCCACTTTCACTGCCATTTCCATCATAGGTCACTCTGTATGTTGGAATAAGCTCCCACTCAGCATATAAAGTTATATTTTCAGCGGGCATGTTAAAGGTTTCTTCAAGATCGTAATGGGTGCCCTTGCCATCTGGAGATGTGTTCCAGCCGACAAAAGTATAGTCTGTTTTTTGCAGGTAAACACCCTCATCCAGAACTCTTACACTCTGTCCTTCAAGATACTGAGCGGAATCTATCGGAAGACTTCCAGACTCAGACCCATTTGACATGTAAGTGACTGTATAGGTAGGGAGGGCCGTCCACTTGGCATACAGTGTTATATCTGAACTTCCCATCTCATAGACATCATTCTTTTGATAGACACTTCCGCTGCCTGTATCACTTATGGTCCATCCCACAAACTCATATCCAGTCCTTGCAAGTCCACCAGAGTTGCCTAATACGTTCACATCTGCACCTTGTAAATAGGCCCCACTATCGCTTGGCACTGTTCCGCTTTCATGACCATTCCCGCTATAGGTCACCGTCATGGTTGGCAGGGCTGTCCACTTAGCAAATAGGGCTGTATCGCCCTCAATGGTGAAGGTATCCTCAGCCTGATATGTTGTGCCACTTCCATCTGCTGCGGTGTTCCAACCATCAAATTTAAAACCTGACTTGATAAGACTTCCTGTATTGTCTAAGGCAGTGGCTGTCTCATTTATATTGTAGGCTTCACCGTCTATAGGCGGTGTGCCCGCATCTGCACCATTGGCATTATAGGTCACTTCGTAATCAATGGCTGACCATTTTGCATATAGGCTTGTGTCCTGAGAAAGGGTATCTGTGTCAAAATCCCAAGGCGATGTCAAAGATGCCTCTTGATACCACCCATCAAACACATAGCCCGCTTTTCTTGGTGACACCGGCTGATCTATTGTTTCACCAGCATAAGCACTGGCATCTGCAACTGCGCTTCCTCCATTTGCGTTAAAAACCACTTGGAACGGATCTGGTGTTTGACGAATGACTTCAACTGTATAGGTCTTTTGTGAGTCATCCTGTGCAGTCACCACAATGGATATTTCATTAATGCCAGGTGTGAGGCTTATTGCATCAGATGTTGCCCACTCTCTAGCGGGCTTCCACCAACTGTCATTGTAGCTTCAGCACTTTCAAGCGTTGGCGTAAGTGTAATGCTTTCAACCGAACTTGATACTGTTGCGCTATAACCCGTTATGGCAGAGTTGACTTCTGGCGCCAATGTGCCAGATGAGATGGTCATTCCAACAATATTGTTGTTGTCTGCCAAGACATTTGTGACAACACCATCAACAAGACTGGACTGATATGTTCCAACCTGTCCACTTGGCCCCCTGCTGTTTGGTAAAAGAACGATGGCATCTGCGTCTCCCGATGCAGGAAACTCATAGTAATCCACACCTTCGGTTCCACCTGGGGAAGGGTTGTCCCCCGTACTCCAACCCATACGGGCCGCACCACTTGAGCCACCGTACTCTAGGTTCTCATAGATGATTTCAATGCTCATATTGTCCCCACCGATGTTGTGGAGACGAACCTGAAAGGCTGCCGCACCAGTTGTTGAAGTGTTATAGGCAGATACATCATCCCAGGTGACTGTGAAAATTTTATTGACTGTGTCAAGGTCATAGTAGACCCTGTTGCTTCCTGTTGAGGTTCCTACAAGGTTTCCATCGCCGTCATACTCATTTGTGATGCCTTGGGCTGGTCTATGCACACCAATATCTGTCCAGAAAGGCGCAATAATAGGGCTGGTTGCTTCTTCAATCCCAGTTGGTGTAAAGCTCTATGAGATGCATCGCCTATATTGCCAAAATGAAGTGCTCCATTTATATTGACATCGACTTGGGTGTAGACACCGCTTCCAAATTCAACACCATCAGGGAACACAGATGTCAAATCAACTGTTTCAAAAAAATCATCTTGGGTGCCCATTGTATGTTCCCCAAAACCTTTTGTTCCTCCAAGCCCATTCACGAGGGCCCTTGGTGTTTCGTACTCATCATAAATAGTGATGTCATTGGAGTCCCACTGTTGATTGCTTGTCACTTCAGAGCCTGCAATGGAAATGTTGGCATCGTTTATACCATTTTCTATATTATTGTCATAATCAAAGGCTAAGACAATTGTCGCTTTTCTTGAATCAATGTAATCAACAGAGTCTACCGTTGTCCCTGTTGGGAAATTATTGAGGGTTAAATTTGCTGGATTGATACTCGTGTCTGCAAACGTGTCTGAATCCAGATTCATGACAATTTGCATACCATTAATATTGGATTCTTCTATGATGCTTTCTGGCAGTAGTGTTATGCCCCGAACCTTATCTGTCGTAAAGGAAATGGTGTCACTGTAAGACATACCAATTTCATTTTCTGCATAAGCCCTAGCTATATAATCTGTATTCTGTAAGAGACTCGTAGCTGTAGCACTTATTGAAGCAGATGTGCTGCCTGGATAGCTATAGCTGGTAGATGCATATTTTGTTGCACTGGAAAACCTGTGTCTGCCGCCAGTGTGACTTCTATGCCCTTACTCGAAACACTTGTGCCTCCAGTTTGTGCATAGCCGTTAAGAGTCACTGATGTGCTCCCCACATTGTAAGGATTACTCATAGTCACGATCAGTTTTTGGAACGCGTTTAAAAACTTGACCTGTGTCAGAAATGGCATACAGAATACCACTTTTGTATAAAGCGTCAAGCATTTTGACTGTGGCTTCTGAATCGTCGCTTGTTTTAACGGTCTCTTGTTCCCAGGCGCTTCCATCACTTGATGTGACAATATAGGCCTTGCCTGTGTCTATGTTTTTTCCTGTTAAAACAAGTGTTCCACTGACATAGTCAAAATCTCCAATATCGACATTGGTATTTGATTGTGCTTGGCTGGTTACCGTATATGACCCTGAGCCTTTGAATATTTCAGTTGTTCCTCCATCAGATCCAGCCATATATTGGTCGGATGATCTTGTGGTTATTTTTTGAGACTTTGTAGAAAGCGCATCTGTCTCCCATGCTAAGTCAAAATCTGATCCTGTGTGCACAGTGCCAGATTTGTCTAGGACGATGTACTTGCCATTATAATATGTCATATCTTCAATGCCTGCGCTTATGAAATCCTCATGGGCTTCCTTTAAAGCATACCCCAATGCGTTGACACCCACTTCATAGAGGGATCCTGAATCTGTGGCAAAGACCATATGGCCTTCAGACCCCGAGTACCACGGATTAGAATAGTATCTTGTGTTCAACACCTGCTATGACCGGGCTAGACAGCCCATCAAGAACAGTTGTGAGTGCTGAAGACCATCGTACTTTTTCACACTATATTGTCCGTTTTTTTGAGAGCTCAAGTATATGTCTGAACCTATGTAATCAAAAAAGTGAATGCTGTCCACATCACTTAAGTCAAGAGACCGACTGGACCAGGAAGTCATGTCGGTGGAATACATTATTTTAGGGTCTCCACTAGACTGGTCTGGACCTATCAAGTAGGCCGTGTTTGACTTTGTGGCCACCCACTCAACCTCTGTTAAGGAACTCAAGTTGGTATTTATTTCTTTCCAAATACTGTCCCCAGTCGGTATTGAGGGTAGAGAGAAAGCTGGAACTTGTATTACACTGAACATCAGTGTCAATATACAAATATATGACACCACTCTTTTTTCCAATGATTCATTGTATGCCCCTTTCGTTTTATGCCCATAATCTGTCTAGATTATTATATACCACTTTAGTGCAAATTTATTACCATTTTCCCATAAAATATATTTATCCTTATTACATTTTTATAATCACTCTTCATAGAAATCTGCTTATCTTTTGGCAATGCATGTTGTGTGCTTCAGACTCTTGTATTCGTTTCATATGGCTCCTTAATGCTAAAAATCCCCCAGTTTTTAACTGAGGGATTTTCGATTGAACCATTAATGTTTTTTAACTTTATTAGTATTTTATAGACTAAGGAGGTACTGTGCGTACCTCGTCTTCCTCGCTCGTCCAATTTCAACACTAAGAATAGATAGAACAAGCCCTAAAGCAATACCAATGCTATCGATTAAAACGTCTTGAAGAAGACCGGTTCGTCCTGGTATGAAGGTTTGGTAAAACTCATCGAAGCAGGCGTATAGGACACAGCCTATAAAAATCATAATATACTGCTTTACCCTGGATTTATCCCGCATAAAAGCTAGAACAGTGAACATATACAGTCCGCAGTACAAAATGACATGGGCGGTTTTTCTAACCAGATATTTGGGGCTTTTCAGAAAGGCTGAAAGATTAACTTTCATGGTTTCACTCGATTTAATTTTTTCCTGAACCACTGTGAAGAATCTTCAAAGGGTTTTGAGTCTTCCGCTGAAACTGTGGCTGGCCTTGATGATAGGGACAGCATGAGGATCAGCCAGAGTATGAGTGGGATGTATCTTAGGTGTTTTTGTTCATTTTGGTACCTTTTCTTGAGTTAGTCGTTCACAGTCACTAAATTTCATTTAAGAGCGCAGGAATATCACTGTCCGTAAGAATTCCAATGGGCATTTGATGAGACTTACCTGTTTCAGTAATTAATATAGCATCAATTTGATGGTCTTCCAGGGCCATATTTTCATAAATCTCTATGGCATCATGGACAGTTGCTTTCTTAGGTAAAAAACGTACTTGTCTATAGCGATCAGAGTATGTTAAGACTTCATCTAGCCGCATATTTTTTTATATTTTCTATGGTCATATCAGAATTATTCGAAGACCCTTCCGAATCATCAGAAAGCACCTCAATGAGATGAACTGCAGAAAACATACCAATAAAGCCATCATCGCCAACCACAGGCACTTGGGAAAAGCCCTGCTTTTTCATAATATCAAGAGCCTTGCCAATGGTGTCTGTCTTGAAGACCCTGATAACACTGGTTCCAACCACATCAATCACACGTTTGGGTTTAGTGACTTTTTCATAAATCCGCTGAAACTCCTCCATGGCTTTTTCTGTGGGTTCAGCAATAACTTCCCCGTCCCTGTATTCATGGACAATGGCATTTTCTAAGTTGTCCAAACTGTTTTAGAGTTGCCTATACTTTCGAATAACAGCGCTCTTCATGGCCACTTCGTCAAGCATTCTAGAGTAGGACATGTTTCTATCCATAGAATACTTTTCTTTTAGAAAATGGTCTGTTTTATTATATACACTTAAAAATGTGTTTGCACTCGACATTTACTTGCTCCGTTTCTTTAGGCTATGCGATATAAAGGTCCCTAAACTTGCTCCTATTGTATCAATTACAACATCCTTGACGCCTGCACCTCTTCCTGGCACAAATGCTTGATGAAATTCGTCGCTCATGGCATACAACATGCATAGTGTTATCGTTAGAACTATATTTTTAGAGGCTTTTACACCTTCCATAAAAAGCGCCCGACTGACAAGACAAGCCAGAACAAAATATATTGTTAGATGGGCACACTTTCTAATCAGAGTGTGTAGAAGACTTTTGGTAATAATGCCACTAAGGGGTGTCATATTGATAATCGACATGACCCACTTGGTTATGGTCCCACTCATTTCGCCAGACTGACTGGCAGGTTGAGCTGAAAACATGAAAATGACAAACATCCATAAAATGACTGGAAGCCAGGTTTTAAGTCTGTCTACTTTATTGTGTGTTTTATTAATCATAATAGGCTCCCATTAAGACCCAAGGGTCACACGTACGGACTTGATGACTTGATCTGGACACTTTACTTCGGTGTCTCTTTCCATTTCAACTTCTTGAATCAGCAGGGCCCCATCACCTGTGAGAACAACAATGCCCTCGTCTTTTATAACCTGAATAACCTTTCCCGGTATACGACCAACATAATGGCCTACCTCGTAAGGCTCAGCCTTCCATATAGTCATTTTATCATTTTTGTACTTCGTAAAAGCCCCTGGGAAGGGTTTTGACGTACCACGGATTAAATTATATATGACTTGCATGGTTTCATTCCAATTAATTTCACCATCTTCAGGGTTCTGGCACAGGTGTAAGTCGCTATTGAGTCATCTTGAACAATCCTAGTGACATTGCCTTTTATTAGTTCTGGCCATACTTCGTTTAATATAGACTGAAATGTGTCTATACAAGAGTTCATGACTGATTCAACATATTCGTTTTGACCAATGGCGATCTGCCTTTGAGCCACAATATCGCCGCAGTCTGCTTCTTTTTCCATATGAAATAAAGAGACGCCGCATTTGTCCTCCCCATTTATAATGGCCCAGTTAACAGGGGCAAAGCCTCTATATTTAGGCAGTAAGGAGAAGTGGGTGCTACATGCTGCATACTTGGCCTTTTTTAGAACAGTCTCTTTGATTAAGCGTCTAAATCCAAAGCAAAATATGTAGTCGATGTTCTCCTGATCTGTTGCTCTATCAATATCACTATGATTGGCGCCCTCATATACCTTAATATCATTTTTCTTACATAAGTCTATGATTGACTGGTCGTACTTTTCTATTTCATGGACATGTTCCTTATCGACGAAAACTTGTTTAATGTTTGCACCCAAATCAATAAGTGTTTTGAGTCCGGTGTATCCAATTTTGGTGCCTAGAAAGAGTACCACATTCATTGTTTATCCCTCTTTTATATTTTAATTTTATGCCTTTTTACTTATTTTTAGCATTTTTCTCCTACGAAAAACACCATTTCAGCCCCAATTTAAAGGGGATGAAATGGTGTCTGTTTTACTTTCGGTTGACATTTTCACGCTTGAAGACAACAGCTAGGGTCTTAATTAAGATTTTAAGGTCAAAGAGTAAGCTGTAATTTTCAACGTACTCAATATCGTATTTAAAACGTTCTCGAAAGCCCAGGCTGTTCCTACCCATTACCTGGGCATAACCTGTAATTCCTGGACGAACTTGAAGGCGCTTTTTATCTTCTTCCTCATAGAGCTTAATTTGGTCCGGTAAGTCCGGTCGTGGACCAATAAAGCTCATTTCCCCTTTAAGGATATTAAGCAGTTGAGGCAGTTCATCCAAGCTCGTTTTGCGAAGAAAACGTCCCACACGTGTCACCCGTGGATCATTTTCAGCATTAAAGGTTCCACCATCCTCGCTTCTCAGATCAGGCGCGTTTGGTTTCATAGTGCGAAACTTGTACATGCTAAAGATGACGCCGTCCTTTCCCAGTCGTTTTTGTTTGAAGATTGGGTCGCTTCTATCCTCTAAGTAGATGGCTGTGTAGATCATTAGGAGGACTGGGGAGAGGAGTAGGAGGGTTAGTAGGGCTATTGATTTGTCTAGGGTTGTTTTTAGGCTATTTCTAATTTTCATACTAACCTCATATATTTCACAAACTTCATTTTGAATTCATTCCTCTTGTTTGGACTTATTCTGAATTCTATTGAGCAGACAAGACCTACTGAACATAACCATCTAAAACCCATTTAGGATACGGTTTTGTTACCTCTCCCGTCTCAGGATTTTTATAGTAAAAACAATACTGTAGCATGTAGGGTCTGCCTTCTGTATTAAATACCCATGAGCCCTTTGAATGTTTGACCAATTTTTAGTTCTTGTTAACTTTTGGTCAAAGTTGATGTATTTGAGATGTTTTTGATCGATTATTCCTAGTATCTCTTAAATCATAACCCATAGCTAGAAAAACTAAAGGTTTGTCTATTGGTCCTGTTTTTGTGAATTCAAAGATTACTTCATATTGGTTTTTCTCTTTTAAAGTCTTTAGTAAAATTGAGTCCAATTGTATTTTATCTTCAAAGTTAATTCCGGATTCCAAATTTTAAATTTAGTGTCCATAGTTCCTTAAAATTAACCTTTTCAAACAGTCGTTTATCATCAATTAAAAATTTCTTTCCGAGTTAGTCTCTCACTATCGCTATGCGAATAACGCCTCTTCATAAGTTCCCACTGATCAAAGAATTATACAATAAATAGGACTGTTCTCCAGTTTTGTAGGTTCCCATAATAAGTTTCTTATGTCCGCTTCCACTAGATAAAGTCATATTATAAGACCCTTGAGGCAAATCAAAGGTGTCTTTATAAAAACCATGTTGATTTCTGATAGTCCATTCATATGTTTTATCTCCTTCAAAGCTTATAAACAGGGGATCATTTGGCCCATCTGAAAGCTCTAAAATCAACTCCAGACCTTCTTGGTCTACAAAAATTTGTGTGGTCTTGTTAACCAATGGTGAATAAGGTCTATACATAGAATGGAGAGTTTTTCCCATAACTAACATGGATAATAAAAAAGCAATAATTAAACTAAGAGAATAATTTTTTTGAATGCTTTATCTTCCTTTGGTCTACTTTTTTATCTTTTTTCACTGGTTCATCAAAATCAGAATGATGTAGTTGTACATTCATTAAAGAGCTCGCACCAAAAACTATCCATAGAATACGTATATTTTCTATATTGAAAAAAAAGGCGAAAGTCATGATAATTACCAGAAAACTTCTTGAAACTGGCCCCCGAGCTTCAACTAGACAGCTGGCTAAAAATGCCAAAAACAAACTAAAACCAAGTATACCCCTTTCAGCAAAATATGTTACATATGTGTTATGGGGTACCTTTGGAGAAACCATTTTTTCAAAATAATCTGTTGTCACATCATAGCCTAGCTTTTCGTAATAGGATGTTGAAAAATTAGAAAATTGTCCTGGACCGACCCCTAATATGTAGTAATCTCTCCCCATCATAAAAGCAGCTTTTCGAAGGTCTGATCGAAACTCATTTGCACTATCCGTACCATAAAAAAACGGTTTACCAAGTATTTATAGTTTTCTCCATTAAAATGCACATTGTCCAAAGTGTACAACCCACTGAGCGAAAAAAATGAAAGAGATAGTATCAATATTAAAACCTTCCACCTTTTAAAATTGGATATAATGAATAAAAGGAACATTAAACCAAGTCCCAACATGCTTGTTCTCGACCCAGTTAGAAAGACTCCCACCAAACTACAAAGACCTCCAAACGAAAAACTATAGACATTTTCATATAAATACTTGATAACTCAACATCCAGAAGTCGCCAACAAAAACAAGAGACCCATTAAGCAAATGAATCCCGCTACATTGGGGTCATTTACAGTACTAAGCATCCGACTACCATCAATTGCCCATTCAACATGTCCGGTAACTCTCGCAAAAATCCCCAGACCTGAAAACAAAGTTGTTAAGCATATACCAATGAGTAAAAAATCTTTTTTCAGAAAATTATTCTAGCCAAAAGCCAGCCACCTAGAAAGTATCCTACAATAAGCATATTTTTCACATTTGAAATAAACAAACTATTTCTATATGATCTATCTGATACTGCCTCAGGATCTAATACTAAATAACCATATAGAGAAGCAACTATACCAACAAAAAAAAGTGACCCAAATATCCATATGCTTTTATCGGCATATAACTCCTTTTGAAAGTCTGATCTTTTAAACATGGTATATACAAATAATACCACCTAAGCGGCCAAAGCATGTCCGCTGGTGAAGTATTTATAAAGATTGGTTCGTTTATTGTTTTTGTTATAAAAGTTGTAGCAAAAAAAATAGCATAAATGCCCTAGGTATACTTTTTCCCATACAACCGGCCCTCTCATCGTTATCTATGTTTGGATTATTTAAATCTTCATTTTAAAATTTATATAGCATAGTAGGCAATTCATCTACTATTACTTTGATTTTTTCTTTTCAAGATTTACACTGCGATTAAGTATCTCTACAAAAATAACATGTAGTAACATAGAACATTTAGCATCTGACATATCGATCGACTTACACACGCTTGGGATGTTGTAATATGACTTTGTTCTCCATTGTTAATTTGTAGAAGTGAAAATAACTTAGTCTTGTAACAGTGACATCAAGATTGAGTTTTCATAATGTAAACACTAGCTACATTAGTGGGTACTCAAATTTATTTGATGAGTTGTACGATCCGATTTGTGGCCAATGCTCTAAAGAAAAAACTAATCTATATTGTTTCATCAAATTTTTGTTAGAGTCAACTGTTGTGCGTAAAACCATCAAACTGCAGTAAGACTTATGTAGTTTTAAGTTTTTTCATAATTCAGCCTAATGACATGTTAGTCTTTCTAGTATATTCCTGTAGACCAATATCCACTGTACTCGATTAGATAGGAAATATAGATCTAGGTCGATGCGTTAACACAAAAGCGAGAAATTACACTGCCAATTCTTCAAATTCATTCTGTATCATATAGAAAATACGACCGTGAGTTCTTCGATTATTATACCAACCTTTGATATATTAAAGAGTGATTTCTAAGCTTCAGAAAAAATCACAGTAGATCTTGTGATAAACTTTTTTTCTTTTTCAAGATTTCATGAAATGATTCAATCACAGCATTATCATATGGGTTCCATTTAGAACTATACAATATACGGCATTAATAATCGTCTGTTTTAATAATAGTCTCACCGCTTAAATGTTGCGACCTTCTGTCTGTGTGCAGGATTACATTTTCGCATTTTTTAAGGCTTAGCCTAGCTTGATCACGGACACTAATGACAAGACTTTCATCTTTTGAAGCTATAACCAACTACTTTATGTATATAGTTATAAGCCCCCGCTTCTTAGTCTTCCTTTTCTCACGAATTTTAAGTTGCCCAGAACGACCTTCAGATTTCATATATTTTCGGGTAATACGTTCATAAAAATATTTTCAGCAATACGCTTTGAAAACATGGTTTCTGTATTGTATCAAATGTGTTTCTTGGTAGGCTTAAAAGCAGTAGAAATACTTTTGATATTATAATTACTTGTTAGTATATTTGCTGTCTCAAAAATGCTATTAGTGCATACTTTTTCGCTAATATGGTCCTAGCTTATTTTCAGTTCGGCAATTCACTAGGGAGTCATTGAATCTGAATCCTCCGGAGTCATAGGTTTGACTCATGTTACTACCAAATCATTAGAAATTGCGGATTTAACGAAAAAACTTTAACTGTGACCTGACGAAAAGTTGGTTACTGCCTTTTTTACAATTTTCATTTTCCTCATTAAAAGCAGTGTACTTTCGTTTTAAGGATTTTAATTCTATTGTTAAGTCTTGTTCGCTCTTCTGTTTAAACCCAATCTCACGATGTTTCTCAACCTGGTATCAATCGTATTCGGATAAACGTCTATTCTTCA
>LQAG01000145.1_pt1 | contig 31007 bp, 40 predicted proteins | sample 1535801 | NCBI WGS metagenome assembly LQAG01 (sample SAMN04331584, study PRJNA305678) | bioreactor metagenome | isolation source: bioreactor_3 inoculated with Wadden Sea sediment 1st replicate of a... | place: Germany:Bremen
AACCCAGGAGCGGCTGGTGGAGCTGGACAATACGAAAAAATCAGCGGATAGAAGCGTGGAGCTGGCCACTGATCTTTACCGGTCAGGTTTGGGAGATTTGTTTGAAGTACTGGACAATCAACAGCAGCTGGTGGCCATTGAAGAAGAGCAGCTGGTCGTCAGACAGCAGGCGCTGATCCAGATCGTTTCGCTTTATCGGGCTCTTGGCGGCGGCTGGCAGTCCGTCATGCAGGAGCAACCGGTTCAAAACCAGGAAAATTGAAGGATAATCGGCTATGAAAAAAAGCATATTAAGAATGATCATCATCGTTCTCCTGGTCTCAGTAGGGTTTCTGGGCTATCGGTACTATCTGAAAAACGACCAGCCGAATGAAGGCGGTGCGCTCAAAATCTACGGCTCCATCGATATACGCGATGCGGCTCTCGCTTTTAACGAGCAGGAAAGGATCTCCGCAGTTATGGTGGAGGAAGGAGTCCGGGTCGAAAAGGGTCAGCTTCTGGCCCGGCTTGATGATGAGCGGCTTCGGGCGGAGATTGCCGAAGTCGAGTCACATATTCAGGCGCAGCAGCAGGTGGTTAAGCGGTTGAAGCCGGAAGCAGACCCAGGAAATTGATCAGGCCAGAGCCGAAGTTGAGTCAGCCCGGGTTAAGGTGGACAATGCCGGGAAGGTCCTGTCCCGTCTTAAAAAGACCTCGGGCAGCGGGGCAACCAGTGTCCAGGATCTCGACGATGCCAGAGCCCGGCTGCAGGTGGAGCAGGCTCAGCTCAAGGTGAAGGAAAAGGGGCTGAATCTGGTGCTCGAAGGCCCCAGGAAAGAAGATATTGCCGCTGCCGAACATCAGCTGGAAGCGCTGAAGAACAATCTTTCTGTTCTGCATGTCCGTCTTGAAGACATGAAACTTTTTGCGCCGGCCCGCGGCATCATTCAAAGCCGGGTGCTGGAAGCAGGAGAGATGGCCGGGCCTTTCAGGCCGGTGTTTACCCTGGCCTTGACGGATCCCAAATGGGTCAGGGGGTATGTACCCGAACCAATGCTGGGCCGGATTAACCTGGGTATGAAAGCGCGAATCATGAGCGATTCGTTTCCCGGCCAGCCCATGCAGGGCTGGGTGGGCTATGTTTCACCGGTAGCGGAGTTCACGCCACGGGTGGTGCAGACCGAAGAGCTGCGTACCAAACTGGTTTACGAGACGCGCATTTTTGTGGAAGACCCCCAGGACAGACTGCGCCAGGGCATGCCGGTGACGGTGATCGTCAACCACAACCAGACCATCAGTGACTCCGTTTCGGCCACGCCGGCGGACACCAATGGCGTTGATAAGGGAAATGGCACTTGAGACTCACCGGGATACCGGAGACCCGGGGCCGTGCACACCTGCCGGAAAACATTTGCGTGGTAACAATTTTAACGAGCGATTTGGTTTGAAACCTCATGACCGGGAAAAGCAATACTTCGGATGAGCAGGCAATCCTCTCAGCTGAAAAAGTGAGCAAGGAATTTGCTGACCACGGCAGAACGGTGGCAGCCCTGGATAAGGTTTCTTTCGCAGTCGCCAAGGCCAGGGTTACCGGCTTGGTGGGGGCGGATGGTGCCGGCAAGACCACTTTTATCCGGATTGCCGCCGGTTTGTTCGTGCCGACTTCCGGTACAATGAGCCTGCTCGGCCTCGACAGTGCAGCCGACAGTCTGGAAATCCAGAGCCGTGTCGGCTATATGCCGCAGAAGTTCGGGCTTTACCAGGACCTCACCGTTAAGGAGAATATGAATCTCTATGCGGATCTGCAGGGCGTGCCCATGGCGCAGAGAACCCGGCGCTATGAGCAACTGCTCACCATGACCGACCTTAAAGCCTATACACAACGCAGGGCTGGTGCCTTGTCCGGCGGAATGAAGCAGAAACTTGGGCTGGCCTGTGCTTTGATCAAATCCCCGGAGCTGTTGCTGCTCGATGAACCGACCGTAGGGGTCGATCCCGTATCCCGCAGGGAGTTGTGGAAAATTGTTTATACACTTGTGGAAGAAGACGGTATCGGCGTACTGGTCTCCACCGCCTATCTCGATGAGGCGGAGCGTTGCTCATATGTCGTTATTCTGCATGAGGGCCGTCTGCTGGCCGAGGGAGTACCAAAGGATTTCAGCAGCAAAATGAAGAACAGAATTTCTCTGGTGACAGCTGAAAAAGCCGGACAGGTGCGAAGGATTTATACCCGTGTTGCCGGTGAAGAGGGAATTGTCGATGCTACCATCCGTTCCGGCCGAGTGAGAGTGGTGCGTGAAAAAGAAAGTGCCGAGGACCTGAAGAACCTGCTTAACGGGGCAAATGTTCGAATAGAGACGGCTGAACCGGGTTTTGAAGATGCCTTTATGGCTCTTATACCGCGTGACCGTGATCACCTTAAGACTGCCGGAAAGGCCGGAGGCAGCAATTTTTCCAGAAACGCAGAGGAAGACGATGAGGTGGTGGTCCATACCCGTGGTCTCTCTAAGCGGTTCGGTGATTTTGAAGCGGTGAAGAAACTGAACTTCTCGGTAAAACGGGGGGAGATTTTCGGCCTTCTGGGGCCCAACGGTGCCGGAAAGAGCACAACTTTCAGAATGTTGTGTGGCCTGCTGCCGGCAAGTTCCGGTGAAATTAAAGTGGCGGGAAGGAATCTTTTGAAATCGCGGGCAAAGGCCAGAGCACGCCTGGGCTATATGGCACAACAGTTTTCTCTTTACGGACAGCTTTCGGTACAGGAGAATCTTTCTTTTTCGGCAAGGTCTACGGCTGCATAACAAAAAGCTGAAAATCGGATGGACTGGGCATATTCCGAGTCGGGCTGGGCCGTTACGGACAAGCCGCCTTCGATCTGCCGGGTGGGTATAAGCAGCGGCTGGCCATGGCGGCAGCGCTGCTGCATGAACCCGATATTCTTTTCCTTGATGAGCCGACCTCGGGGGTCGATCCGTTTGCCCGCCGAGAATTCTGGCTGCGCATCAACGGTTTTGCCGTACAGGGCGTCACCGTGGTGGTAACCACTCACTTCATGGAAGAAGCGGAATACTGCGATCGGATGCTGATCATGAGCCAGGGAAAGACTTTGGCTGTGGGTACGCCTGAAGAAATCAGAAACCTGGTTGCCTCCTCGGAAAATCAAAATCCGACCATGAATGATGCCTTTATCGCTCTGGCTGAAGGGAAAGTCACGAATGTTCCTGATCAGGCAGATTTAATAGGACAGCAGGACAGGGAATCCGGAGGTGAACAATGAGCCTTTTTGTCATGCGGCTGCGCGGCCTCTTGAAAAGGAGGTTCTGCAGATCCTGCGCGATCCCAGCAGCATCGCTCTGGCTCTGTTCATGCCGTTGGTGCTGCTTTTTCTTTTTGGGTACGGGGTGAATCTCGATGCCGAGAATATTCCTGTTGCCATCGTCACCGATGATCATGGCGAGGCAGCTCAGGATTTGTTTGGGCGTTTCGAACTGTCCAGGCAGTTTCAGGTACGCCGGGCAGCAGATATCAGGGAGGCAGAATTACTGATGCACCGCAGGGATGTGGACGCGATTGTCCGGCTGCAGAATGATTTTTCCGCCGGGCTGCTGGGGACCACTGAAAAGCGGGCGCCGGTGCAATTGATCATCAACGGCATAGACGCTAACCGGGCCCGGTTGATTGAGGGGATATGTCAAGGGAATAACGGGCAGCTGGGCTGCTCAGCGCCAGTCAAGGGGGGTGGCGGCAAGCAGCGGGCCGGTATCGATAGCGCAGCGGATCTGGTTCAATGAAGGTGCCGAAAGCCGCAATTTTCTGGTGCCGGGGCTGATTACCCTGATCATGACTTTGATCGGCATCCTGCTCACCGCCCTGGTGATCGCCAGAGAGTGGGAACGGGGAACTATGGAGGCGATGCTGGTCACACCGCTGAGGCGGTTCGATATCCTGCTGGGGAAGATTCTGCCTTACTATGTTTTGGGTATGCTGGGTATGGGGCTTTCGGTTGCGGTCGGTGTGCTGCTTTTTAAGGTGCCGTTTCGTGGTTCGTTAACGACCTGGTGGCGTTGGGTTCCCTGTTTATGTTGGCTTCGCTCGGTTTTGGGCTGCTGTTGTCTGCGGCTATCCGTGTTCAGTTCGTTGCAGCCCAGATTTCCATTATTGCCGGATTTCTGCCCGCTTTTTTTCTCTCAGGTCTCATTTTCGATTTGGAGTCTACCCCAAAAGTGATTCAAATCATCTCATACGTTGTACCGGCAAGGTATTTCGTGAATATCAGCCACACACTGTTTCTGGCCGGTGATATCTGGTCCGTACTGTTGCCGAATGGTCTGGTTTTAGCTGGGATGGCTGTCGTCTTTCTAAGTCTTGCCTTTCGAAAAATATCCAAACGTCTGGAGGGATAATGCTGCTTTTACGTCGCATCCTCGCCCTTGTGGTGAAAGAGTTTGTCACCGTGCTCAAAGATCCCAAAAGCCGTTTAGTCATCATCGGTCCGCCGCTGATCCAGTTCTTTGTATTCGGCTATGCCGCCACCTATGATTTGAAAAACGTTCGTTATGCTGTTTTTGACGAATCGCGCTCGGCGTTGTCCAGACAGTTGATCGGCGATATCCAAGGGTCGGGGAAATTCGAACTCACCGGCTATCTGGACAACCACAGGGAGATGACTGCCTGTATCGACAGTGAAAAAGCTCGGCTGGTCCTTCATATTGGGCCTGAGTTTGATAAACGGCTCCGCTCTTCCCAGCCGGTGGATGTACAGGTGATCGCCGATGGCCGCAATCCCAATGTTGCCCTGATTTCGCTGGGGTATCTTGGAACTATCGTAGAAAAGTTCAACGGCCGGCTTGCCGGCCAGGGAATTATGCAGAGAAACGCCCCCGGTCTGGAGTTGGTGGAGCGTTCCTGGTTTAATGAAAACCTGAGCAGTAGGTGGTTCATTGTTTCGGCTCTGGGAGGAATTATCAGCATGGTGGTGGTAATGATTCTGACCAGCCTCTCAGTGGCGCGGGAACGGGAGTTCGGCACTTTTGATCAGCTTCTGGTGACGCCCTTTACACCGGGCGAGATTTTGATCGGCAAATCGTTGCCGGGTATCGTCTTTGGGTTGATGGACGCCCTCATCTTTGCTGTGGGAGCCGTATACTGGTTTTCAGTACCTTTTCGGGGAACCATTCCTGCGCTGGTGATAGCGCTATTCTGCTTCATTATCACCATTGTGGGGGTTGGATTGCTGGTATCGTCGTTGTCCATGACCATGCAGCAGGGGCTGCTCGGCTCTTTTCTTTTTATCATGCCGGCGGTGACGCTTTCCGGCTTTGCTACACCCATTGAAAACATGCCTCTGTGGCTGCAGCGGGCGAATCTGGTGAATCCGATGCGCTATATCATCATCGCTTTGCGCAACATTTTCTCGAAGGGCCGATCTGGCCATGGTCTGGCCGCATCTCTGGCCTTTACTGCTGATTGCCTCTGTTACACTGCCACTTTCCGCATGGATGTTCCGGCATCGGGCCCAGTAGCTTGTCCATCGGCCCATCAGACCGGACCATCGTCGATGGCTGGTTTAAAATTGCTGCATGACGTCTGAAATCGTGAGCTTTCAAGCTTATATCAAAGAGTTTTTTGAGAGTTGATTTTGCTTCACAGAACTGATAAATTCCATTCCTGCTGAAGGTATCATGAACCAAGGCGGTCACAGCAACCCGCCTCAACAAAACTGGAGACCTTTTACTTGAACGAACTGCTCTGGCCGGTCATGCTGGCCGTTAATTTCGGGCTTATCCTTGTCTCGTACCGGATTTTTGGAAAAACCGGGCTTTACGCCTGGACCCCCCTGGCCGCCATCGTGGCCAACATCCAGGTGGTCAAACTGGTGGAGCTGTTCGGCACCACGGCCACGCTGGGCAACATTGTATATGCCTCTTCTTTTTTAGTCACGGATATCCTTTCCGAGATGCACGGCAAAAAACAGGCCCAAAAGGCCGTGTTCATCGGGCTGTTTTCCCTGGTGGCCATGACGGTGCTCATGAATCTGGCCCTGTTTTTCACCCCGGCCCCGGATGATTTCTCCCAGGATAGCCTGGCTGTAATTTTCGGGTTCATGCCCCGGATCGCAGCGGCTAGCCTTTTGGCCTATCTGGTTTCCCAGATGCATGATGTGTGGGCCTATGATTTCTGGCGAAAGCGGTTTCCAGGCCTTCGGTTTATCTGGCTGCGCAACAATGCCTCCACCATGGTCAGCCAGTTCATCGACTCCACCGTGTTCACGGTTTTGGCTTTCTGGGGGTGTTTCCCGCCGGTGTTTGGTGCAGATCTTCTGGACCACCTATCTGCTCAAATGGATTGTGGGGCGTGGCAGACACCCCGTTCATCTACCTGGCCCGGCGCTGGCATGACCAAGGAAAAATACCCGGGACGGCCTGAGTTCCTGATGCGGCTCCTTCTGTCCCATGGATAAAGAAAATCCTTGTTTTTTTCCCCGGGTCTGATATTTTTTATATTTATAGCTTAAAATTGCGGCTGAAGTCGCAGTATGGTTGAAAAAATATGCCGCTCAGCGGCGGAATATGACCAGAAAATACCGGCCATGAAGGTCTTTTCTTCTGAAATGAAGAACTTGCCTTCATGGCCTTTTTTGTCTGGGAAGTCGAAGACAATCCGGTTCATGGACAGGAGAGATGTTCCGGCCGTTACTATTTTTTGTTTTGACTCAAAAAGGAGATGCACATGCATATCATGCGGACTAAAATCATTGCAGTATCCATTATCGCGGCGGCTTTCGTGCTCCTGGGAACCCATCCGGCCCCGGCTCATTTCGGCGCCGTTATCCCATCCGATGACATCGTCACCCAAAAGGATGACAACTTCCTGAATATTGAGGTCAAGTTCATCCATCCCATGGAAATGCAGTATATGGAGATGGCCAGACCCAAGGCGTTCGGGGTCCGCCTCAAAGGCCAAAAAACAGACCTGCTTGACACGCTTGAAGAGGCCAAAGGGAAAACCCGGACCAGGATCAACCGTTTACCTTCTGGACCGCGGACTATCAGATCCATAGACCCGGTGACCACACCTTTTATGTCGAACCCGCACCCTATTGGGAGCCGGCAGAGGATCTTTTCATCGTTCATTATACCAAAGTCTGTGTGAACGCATTCGGCCTGGAGAAGGGATGGGATCAGCCAGTGGGACTGGAAACCGAAATCATTCCGTTTACCCGGCCTTACGGACTTTGGACCGGCAATCTGTTCACCGGACAGGTATTTCTCAAAGGCAACCCCGTGCCCTTTGCCGAGGTGGAGGTCGAATATTTAAATGAAACCCCTGGAAATACCCATGTGGTGCTGCCTTCGGCAGGTCCCTATGTCACCCAGGTGGTCAGGGCCGATCAAAACGGGGTGTTCAGCTACGCTATGCCGAAAGCCGGCTGGTGGGGGTTTTCAGCACTGAACCAGGCGGATTGGACCCTCACCCGTGACGGGCAGGAAAAAGGGGTGGAGATCGGCGCCGTCTACTGGGTTTATACGCGTGATATGAAATAAGCGGGTTTTTTGATATGATGTCTGGACCGCTCTCCGTTTTATCGGTTTTTTTCGCGGCAGGGGAGCTTGGTTTACAGATCATACAGACTGTAACAGTGCAGATTGTAACAGTGGTGGAGAAGGATATGAAATACGTGAATTGGCTGGTTGCTGTCTTGTTTGTGGTATTGTCGGCTTCGGGCATGGCCCTGGCACACAAGGTGAACCTGTTCGCTTATGCCGGGAAAGGGACCGTGTTCACGGAAAGCTATTTTTCTGACGGCAGAGCCGTGGAAAAAGGAAGGGTGCTGGTTTATGACAGCAAAGACCTTCTGCTTCTGGAAGGGAAGACCGATACAGAGGGGATTTTTGACTTTGGCATCCCGAAGATCGATGAGTTGACCATCGTGATCGATGCAGGAATGGGGCATAAAAACAGGTTTATCCTTAAAAAAACCGATGTGGAGGCCGGAAAATGATGCGTCTGCAAAAGGGACTTGCCGTGGGATTGCTGTTCCTTTATATGGCAGGTGTTCCAGGATTGGTTTGGACCCAGGAGCAGGAACCTTGGGATGACAACTTCGGAGAGGCCATTGCGTTTTTGAAAGCGCAAAACAGTGAACTTTCCAATGATCTCAGACGGATTCACCGGGAGATCGCTGCGCTGCGGGCGGATCTGAATGAACCGGGTGTGAAAGAGATCTTTGCCGGGATCGGATACATTGTCGGACTGTTCGGAATGGCCGCATTTGTTGCAGCCCGCCGGAGGAATCAATAATGCATATTTCTGACGGGGTTCTTCCCTTTGCCGTAACGATCGGCGGCTATGCAGCCAGCGCCGGACTGGCTGCCTGGAGCGCCCGCAGCATTCACAGCCGGAAACTGCCCAAAGTGGCCGTGGTCACATCGGCCTTTTTTGTGGCCTCCCTGGTGCACATCCCTTTTGGCCCCCACCAGCGCGCACCTGCTGCTGCCGGGGCTTGCCGGGGCCCTGTTGGGACCGGCTGCTTTTCTGGCCATTGGCCTGGCCCTGCTGCTTCAAAGCCTGCTGTTTCAGTTCGGCGGGTTGACCGCACTGGGAGCCAATGCCTTGATGATGGGGATACCGGCCATGATCTGCGGCTGGTTTTCCAGACATTCAAAGGCAGCACGCTTCGACGTCAGGCCATTGTGGGGCTGTGGCCGGTGCCATGGGAACGATAATGGCTGCGGTGATCCTTGCCTGATGCTGATGGCCGGGGGAGAGGATTTTCGGGGTGGCCAATCGCCTGGCCGCCCATGTGCCGGTGATTGTAATAGAGGGGTGGTAAGCGGGTTACCATCGGGTTCCTGGCTAGAGTCAAGCCGTCCCTGTTGCAGTCTGATATCTTCCAGAAAACGGCCGCTTCTGTTGATGACTGATGTCTATTCCATACCGGTGCCGCTATGGTATCTGCCCCTGCTGGGATTGATACCGGCCGTGGCGGCGGCAGGGGCCGCGTCCTGGCTGAAATGCCGGCTCAGAACCCGGGTGGTCCCGGAAAAAGATCCGGATTGGTCCGTCCCGCCCCTGGCCGAAGGCTTCGGCCGGGAAATCTCTGTGATTCACCGCTGGGATGTGCGCTGCAAGATTGTGACCATACTGGCTTACAGTTTCGCCGTTGCCTCGCTGCGCCATCTGTCTGCGGCAACGCTGGCCCTGGGTCTTTCCCTGGTGGTGCTGCTGATCTCAAAGGTATCGTTTCACAAGGTGATGCTGCGGGTGGTTGCCCTCACCGGCTTTTTGGGAATGCTGGTGCTGGTGATGCCCCTGACTGTGCCGGTGCATCCCGGAGACACCCTGGTGGTGTTCGGTGCGTTGGACTGGCTCGATGTGAATCTGCGCGGGGTGGTTCTGGCTGCCACCATTGCGGCCAAGGCAATGGCCATTGCCCTGCTGATGGAACCGCTGCTGTCTACGGCCCCGCTGCCCGTGACGCTGCACGGACTGTCCCGGCTCGGGGTGCCGGATATGGCCGGCCAGATGGTACTGATCAGTTACCGGTATCTGCATGTGTTCACCCATGAAGCCCGGCGAATGACTGCGGGGATGCAGGCCCGAGGGTTTAAAAAAAAAACGGATATAGACACCCTGCGGGCCCTTGCCAATTTTCTGGGGATGCTGTTTGTCCGCAGTTTTGAACGGACGGAACGGGTGTTTGATGCCATGCAGGCCAGGGGGTATAAAGGACGGTTTCCCTCTCCCTGTGATTTGAGGATTCAGTGGCGGGATCTCCTGCAGACATGCATATGGGCGGCCGCCGGCACGGCGCTCGTTTTTTTTGATTTATATGAAAGTGTTCAATTTTAAGCGAATACCTGGCTTCTTATGCTTTCCTCCTTTGTTTGTGGATCTCTCAGGACATGGAAGTTATTTGAAAGCGCAACCGCCGGGGCCATTTCCGGCGCCAAACCGGACAGTAACTATGGCGGGCTACTTGGAAGGGTAACATGAAAAACATCACGAAGGAAAAGCCGGCCGCTCGTCATACAAAAGACGCTTTTCAGCGCAAACTGGCTCCACCGGCCAGAGGACGTGTTCAGAATCCAGGAGGCCGGACCCGGTTTCAGCGTCCGGAACTTGGGGTATGCCTATCCCGATGGAATCCAGGCCCTGTCCGGAATCGACTTGGACATCCTGCCAGGGGACCGGGTGGCGCTGGTGGGGCCGAACGGATCCGGCAAGACCACATTGATCAAGCTGCTTAGCGGGCTGCTGGCCCCGGAACCGGGAACCGTCTGTTTCAAGGGCAGGGCATTGACCGGGGACCATCTGGACGAAGCCCGTCTCAAGATGGGAGTGCTGTTCCAGGATCCGGATGACCAGCTGTTTGGGCACACGGTCATGGAGGATGTGGCATTCGGTCCCCGTAACCAGGGAAAATCCCGGGAAACCGCGGCCATGTTTGCCGGACAGGCCCTGCACCGGGTCAACCTGGCGCATCTGGCCTACAAAGAGCCCCACAACCTGAGTTTCGGCCAGAAAAACGGGCCGCCCTGGCGGGCATCCTTGCCATGCAGCCTGAGATCCTGATACTGGACGAACCTACCACCAACCTGGATCCGGGACAGGAGGCCGTGTTCTGGAGCTGCTCAAAGGGTTTGACGGCACCCTGATCTGCATCTCCCACGATCTGATTTTTCTCTACGAGTTGTGCGAAAAAGCCGTGGTACTTCACAAGGGCGGCATCCACCACCAGCATACTTTGCGCGAACTGGTTTCCCGGCGGGACTCCCTGCGGGACCACGGCCTGGATTTTTCCTTTCGCCTGGCCATCCCGGCCAATGGGACAAAGATTCATGAAAACAATGCAACCAGCCCCTCCCACTCATGTGAATGCGACGAAATCCAGAGGCCTCATTCCGTTTGTCCGCCCCTGATCTGCATGGAAAACTACGGATATGTCTATCCGGACGGCACCCCCGGGCTCCAGGATTTTTCCCTGGCAATTCATGAAGGAGAAAAGACGGCGGTGGTGGGGGAAAACGGGGCAGGAAAATCCACCCTGCTGGCCTGTCTGTGCGGACTGCGCCAGGGCCAAGGAAACCTGTTTTCAAGGGAAATCGCATGACCCAAAAACAGCACAAGAATCTGTGGCGCCGGGCCGGGCTGGTGTTTCAGGATTGTGCCGACCAGCTGTTTTGTGCCAGTGTAAGGAAGAGATGATGTTCGGCCTTCGCCGGCTGGGGCTTTCAATGGATGAGTGCCTGCACCGGGCCGCAGATGCCCTGGTCCGGGTGGGGATGCAGGGATTTGAAAATCGGGTGCCCCTGCACCTGTCCGGTGGGGAACGCAAGCGCCTGGCTTTGGGCTGTGTTCTTGCCATGGACCCGGACCTGCTCATCCTGGATGAACCCACGGCCGGACTGGATCCCCGGGGAGAAGAACAACTCATGGCCATTCTGGAACCTTTGATAAACACTCCTGTTGGTGAGCCACGACCTGTTTTTATTGAAAACTGACCTATCGCACCCTGGTGATGCACCAGGGCCGGGTTATCCGTGATCTGTCCACCCCGGATTTTATGCAGGATGACAAACTGTGCCGTCACAACGGTCTGTCGTTTTCCTATCGACAGCGCACGGCTTTTGCCATCCAGCAGCTGCAACATGAACATGAACACCGTCATCCCCACCTGCACATCCATGACCACGCCCACTGCCACGGATGCACCGTCCACACCCATCCCCATGAACATCTGCATGATCATCCCCACCGGTTTGTGCACACCCACCCCGGAGGCCGGAAAACCCATGACCATGCCCACCGCCTGGTGCATGAGCACGAGCATCCCGGCCACGAAGCCGAACCTCATGATCATTTCCATGAATGAGTGTCGCGTGATGATTTTGCTGGATTGTGCGATTTCTGCTTTAAAACATGTAAAAGGAGCCTGGGTATAACGGACAAGGATAGACAGCCGAATATCCTCGGTATGGTTTTCGATTCTTGAAAAGGCAGACTCCTGGGTTTTTTGCTTTGATTTTTCAGATCTGGGCGCCCGCTTTCCGGACAATGGATGAATGTCAGCCGATATGCTCAGGAATTTTCAAGAGAACAGGTGAGCCCGGACTTTTTTTACACCCACATTGATAAGGAGCTTAAGGGCAATTGCCGGCTGGTGAAAATTTATCAGGGAACGACGCTGCAGGGACACGCACTTGCAGTAATAGACGGCCGGATACTCTCAGATGGGTGTATTTTGGAAGAGAGCCGGATATCCGCCGGGACGGGGCCTTTTTTTGCCATGGAACAGATCATCAGACTGGGTATCCGACTGCAGACAGAAAAAATAGATATGGCACTGACCTGATTTTCACTCAAGACCGATTACGGCGCGCGAATGATTCCGCTCTCCATGTTTATGCAATGCCGGCACAGAGGCCTTACCGTAATTATCGGCCGGCTTTATGGGATCTTCAACAAAACCGCTTCCACTGCAAACAAGAAAGTGTTCAAGGAGACGGGAACGTGAGACACATCAACCAAAGGCCCTGGGCTACAGGTCATCCGGGTTGGTGTGCATTTCTTTGCCGTCCCATAGGTACTGGTGTCCGCCATTTTTAAAGGCATGGTGACACGCATCGATTCTGTAGCGGGTCGCCTTGAAAAAAAAAGGGATGAACGGTCTGACCAGGGGGCTTTTGTGCCAGATGTACATTCGTTGGGGAATAATGGAAAATCCCAGCTCAGATTTGGCCCGGTAGGTGGTAATCCCGGCCTCAATGGTCTGGATGCGGTTTTCTATCGCAAACTGGATCAGATCGTAGTATGCATTGAAATACAGAAGAGCTGTTCTGGAAACATCATAATCCATTCCAACAAACTGAATCACCATGTTTTTTTATAGACGATGAAATGAGCAAAAATACCAGTCTGCCATCCTTGAAATACTGAAGCCAGTAGTTACAGTCCCTGAGATTTCGAACATTGGCTCTGTGATACTTTTCTCCGATAAACTCACGCTTATATTCTTCGGATTTTTCCAAGACATGCCTGAAGAGGTCAACAAAATCTCCAACTGATTTCAGTCCGTCGCGGCCACAGGTGATGACGGTTTCTATTTTTGACGAGTCTTTTTTTCTGATCCGCTTCCTGGCATGCTGACGGTATCTGCTTTTAAGGCAGGACAGATAATCCTGAAATGAATCCCATTCCATTTTCATCAGGCTGTTGGGCAGATTGAGAACGCAGATGAATCCGGTTTTGGCAGCGTCACTTCAAACGGTTTTCGTTCCGCCATGAAATCTCGGATCAATAAGGCTTTGACCCGGTTCCGCCTGGCATAGGATTCAGAAGATCCACTGCCGTGTCGAGCTGTTCCGGGGTTGCCCGTTCTGAAATCAGGACAGGAAGCCCCAGGTTGATCGGTGAACCGATTTCAAGCGTTCTGGTTTTCAGGAAACCAGGGACAACCGTTCTGACCAGGGCGGTGATTTTTTTTAACAAACTGCCGTGGAACAGGGCGGCATCGTTCATCAGGATATATCCGGACATGGCACAGATCAACCGGCTGTTGTCATAGAACTCAAAATATCTGTATTCACAGTCTATGACTTCCGACGTTTCAACGCCATTGAGATAATCCGGATCCGTGACCAGCTCGTTTTTATCGCGGATCATTTCCCAGGAAGACCGGTTGATCTGTGCCAGACTGTTTACCACCCGCATCTCAATTGTGTTGCCAATATCCATAAAATGGTCCCCGTGATCAAAAAATAGCTGGGTCAATACTGTGAATCGTTGTTAATAAAAACATTTTTTTGCCTGATAATCGTCAGTGGTCATTTCATGAATGAGCCCATTCAGAAAGTCTCGAATATCAGTAAAAGGGAGAGGACGTCAAGGCACATGGTTTTTAAATACCCCATCTTGCCGGCATGGCATTCATTATTGCCGGTGCTGTTGGTCCCATCCCAGCATGCCGCCGCCCAAAAAAACTGGGCCAGTCAGACGCGGCATCGGTTTATGGCAGGGCGATCAGGCCGGGACCGGATCAATAATGGTGATCCCTGGTTTCATACCGATCCATGGTCATCAGTGCCGGAATGGCCTCTTCCAGGGAAATGGTTTTACCCAGCAGCTTTTCCGGCTTCAGTTTCCGGGCCTTGATCATTTCCCAGATAGCGTCATACCGATGGGCCTGGATCCCGTGACTTCCGTAAAGTTCAAGCTCGTTGGCAACGACCTGGCTCATGGGAATTTTCGGGGCGCTGTGCTCCCCTGTCATGAGGCCGATTTGGACATGCTTTCCCCGTTTTCTGAGATTGGCAATGGAATTGTAACAGGTCTCCGGGTGGCCCAGGGCATCGATGGAAACATGGGCCCCCCGTGAGGACAGCTCCCGCACCGCTTCGACCGGGTTGGATACGGTTTTGCTGTTGATGGTATGATCAGCGCCCATCTGCCGGGCCAGCTCAAGTTTGTCGTCGCTGATGTCTATGGCAATCACATTGGCGCCCAAAGCCGAAGCGATCATGATGGCGGAAAGGCCTACACCCCCGCATCCATGTACGGCAACCCATTGCCGGCTGAGACCCGTCCTGATCCACAACCCCCGGAAGGAGGTGACAAAACGGCAGCCAAGGCTTGCGGTGATATCATAGTCCAGTTCCTCCGGCAGCCGGACCAGGTTGATATCTGCATAGTGGATGGCCACATATTCAGCAAAAGAGCCCCAGTGGGTGAAGCCGGGCTGGAATTGATGGTCACAGACCTGGTGATGCCCGGAATGGCATTCCGGGCATCTGCCGCATCCGCCGACAAAGGGGACGGTCACCCGGTCTCCTATCTTCCATCGCACCACATCTTTACCCACCGCTGTGATTTCCCCTGCCAGTTCGTGGCCCGGGACATGGGGCAGCCGGATATCCGGATCATGGCCCATCCAGCCATGCCAGTCGCTGAGGCAGAGCCCCGTAGCCATCACCTTCACCACAATACCATCGTTTCCCGGTTCAGGATCGGGTAAGCTGACAAGTTCAGGGGTTCCCCTGAATTCTTCATAAAGTATCGCCTTCATCGGTCCTCCTGTTTTGGTTTCGGTCAATTTATCGCATTCTAGTCAATGGATCATATGATATCCTATAAAGCCTGAAACGTGCTTGCTTTTTTTTCGATTTTTTGCGAATAGCTGCAAAGAAAATTTCAATGCTGACCTGGCGGAAGCTTGGGTTCGGGGTCAACTCCTTTATCCGGGTTGAATTCGTACCCCTTGATGAGACGCTTACCCGGATTTTTGAGACAACAGTTAACGACTGCCCGGAAGTGACGTCCTGCCATAACATCTCCGGGGCAACAGATTTTCTGGTCATTTTTGCGGCAAGAACCCTGGTTGAGTATGGGAAGCGTATCGGCCGGAAATTGAGAAAGATCCCCGGTATCACGGATATTACCTCAAATAAATCCCTGCGGGAATTAAAATCCGCTTTCAGGCTTCCGCTGTAACAGGCCACTTTTTATCAAAGCAGGTGAGATCAAAGATACCTATACCTGGTTTTTTTTGTGCTGACAGACCGTGAAAATCCCTGATCAGGTGGCATCATCGACATACAAAGGGCGGGAAAAGATCCTTTAATCCAGTGAAATGACGGTAAAACGAACCATGTCCACATGGCCGTTGTCATCGGCCACTGCCAGCTGGTAGGCACCGGGCGGTGGAAGCGGAATGGTGCCGGAGCTTCCGGCCGGGATGACGGCAATCGGTTCGGCGTTCAGGAACCAGTGCAGCCGGCCGCTCCCGCCCAGTGCGGAGAGGGGATATCCGGGATGGCTGCTTGTCCGGGCGGCCTGGATATCATACTGCCCGGGAAGATCGAGGTGATGTGTATCCGGGTGCCGGTCAAAGGGGCGATATCCGGGCAGTCCGGGGAGGTTTCGGGAATGATATTTTGGGCTTTCCATGAATGGGGGAGCCAGGGCTCGGCAGCAGCGGGCCATACGGACAGGGCGACGGTTTTATTCCGCCGCAGGACGGTTTGGCGCGCCGGCCGACGGCATCCACCCAGACCGTGTGCGAAAGTGTGGCCCCGGGTGAGTCGTCCAGGTTCAACGTCAGTGGGACTTGATTGTCCAGAATCCAGGCGTCATGGGTGACAAAACATTTTCCTTTTGTCAGGGATTTCAGTGTGCCCATGGGCCAGCAGATCTGTTTCGGTGAGACGGAAGAGGGCCGGTTTTTCTGAAATCAGACAGTGGCAGGTTTTCAAAGACTCTTTGCAGCAGCGGGATGGCCGTGACGGCCCCGTACTGTCCGGGACAGGGGTTCCATCCGGTCGTCCTATCCAGACCCCGGCAACGTAATCTCCCATGATGCCGAATGCCCAGGCATCTCTGAAACCGTAACTCGTACCAGTTTCCACGCCATGGGTGTCCGGCCGGAAGACGGCTGATCCCTTCAAATCCGGCATGGGCTGGGACAGGATCCGGCCGATGATCCAGGCCGCACCTCTGGACATCAGATACCGCTCCTGTACCGGATCGTTCTTGATCATTCTGGGCATGCCCGTAATGCCGTTCCGGGCCAGGGCGGAATAGAGGACCAGTATGGATTCAAGGCTGGTGCCCAGGCCGCCGAGCACCATGCTGAGATTGGGCCGCCCGGATATATATAGGGTAGCACCGGCATTGACTAGGCGGTCGTGAAATGTCTGCGGGCCAAAGGCTTCCAAAACCTGGACGGCCGGGACATTCAGTGAGAGTCTCAATGCCCGGGTCATGCTGACCGGTCCGGAAAACCGCGTGAAAAATTCCCAGGGGTATACTCTTTCCGGAATCTGGGCGTATCCATCAGCAGAGAATGGGAATGGATGATGCCCTCATCCAGGGCCATGCCGTATAAAACGGCTTTAATGTGGAACCGGGCGACCGGACGGCCCGGATCATATCCACATGTCCGTTTCTGGGTTTGCTGGTGAAGTCTGAAGAACCGACATAGGCGACCACCTCAAGGGTCTTGTGGTTCATGACCATGGCGGCACCGGACTGCTGTTCTCCCAGTGTAAAGACATAATCCATGATCATTTCCTGAAGATGGCGCTGGAGATCATAGTCAATCGTGGTGTGCAAAAGGCGGCGTCCCCTGGCGGATGAAAACAGCCGTCTGGCGAGAATTGGAGCATTCAGGGGCTGGTTGAACCGGAATGACGTCACTTTCTCCTGTTTGGCCGCTTTAACCTGTTCGGGGGGCCATACCCCGAATTCGGCCATCCGGTCAAGCACTTTGTCCCGGGCAATTCTGGCCCGCTCAGGATGACGGTCCGGCCGGTAAAAACTGGGTGCCTGGGGGAGGACGGCCAGCAGTGCGGCTTGGGCATGGGAAAGCTGATCCGCTTTTTTCCCAAGCCAGGTAAAACTGGCGGTCTGGACCCCTTCGATATTGGAGCCAAACGGGGCATAATTGAGATACAGGGTTAAAATTTCATTTTTTGACAGATGCGCCTCCAGCTGGAAAGCCCTGAATATTTGCTTCATCTTGCCGGCCAGTGTGCGCTGGGTGGGGTATAGAATCCTTGCGACCTGCATGGTCAAAGTGGAGCCGCCGGATACAATCCGGCCGGCCGCAACGTTCTGTTTCAGCGCCCTGAAAAAAGAGAACGGATTCACACCGGGATGGTAATGAAACCATCGGTCTTCATAGGTCAACAAGGCCTGAATATAGAGCGGTGAAACCGACGAAAGGTCTGTGGGGTACCGCCACACCCCGTTTTTATCGGCAAACGCCCTGAGTGGTGTGCCGTCCCTGGCCAGGATCAGCGTTGACCAGGGCCGGTTTTCAAGCTGGAGCGGAAACAAAAATCCAGCAGTACCGGGCAAAGGATCATTGCGGCCGCCGCAGCGGCCGCAATGATCCTTTTTTTTATCCTTTTCGTCCATATTTTTCAGATGGCCGGAGCTGCCCCAACCAGTCAAATTTCATGACATCTTCCGCCCCGCATCATGGGTTTTTGACCTGGATCTGGGGCGGAGTGTCTCCGATGCCCCGGATAAACGGTTTGTACATATCCTCGGCCAGGGGAGGCGGTACAAGGAAATCCCCTGGCGTGACCACACGTACGGGATAAAAAATCCGCATTGAACGGTTCTCCGGTATGTTGACGGCGGCCACAAACCGGTCATCCCGATACTCCGTATGCCGGATTTCCAGTTGTTTGTGCCAGAAGGCGATGGGCTGCTCATCCACATGGATATCGTCAATGACCATGCTGCCGGCCAGGCTTGGATCTTCCAGCTCAAGACAGGCAGGTAACAGATCGACGAGCAGCCCGTCCGGCACTCTTTTTTGCGCTTCAAACGCAAGCTCGATGATCAATCGGTCACCGGATTCAAGCCGGGATACATCAACGGGAGCGCCGTCTGGGGAAAGGTAACGCCGGGATATCCGGATGCCGCCGTTTTCTTTTTGAGGCATCTGATCGGGATATCCGGCCAAGGTCACACATAGGTACAGCGTTTCTTTTCCTGTGTTGGTGACGGTGAATCCGGTTGCAGATTCGCCGTTCAGGCTGATGATCCGGCCAGGTGTGTTTTTGCCAGATCCATCTGCCGATCCCCGCCAGAACGGTTGCAGACCACGTTTTCCTGTTGTGTTTCAGCCGGATGCTTCCGGCCATGACAAGGGCGTTCCGTTCCTGCGTGCTGAGCCATTCCCGTTCATCCAGTTCATCCTGAAGCAGTACCAGCAGACGGTCTGCATTGTCCGCTTCCGGAATAAACCGGGAGATCAGAAAATAGGATACCGCCAGGTCCCTGACCCGGCTGCCGTAGTCGCCGCAGTATATGTGGGATCCCGCTGAATGACAGAAGCCCTGGCAAGGGAGACGTCAATGATTTCTGTGCCCAGTGCCGTGTCTCCGGACAGATAGAGAAACAGTCCGGCCTGGACATGTCCGAGAAGACCCGGCAGGTCATCTTTGACATCACGGTATAAGGCCCTGGCATCGCCGAGACTTAACTGATGAACCCTTGCCAGGACAAACGCCGCATATACCCGGGCTGAAGCCCGGGTGTGCCGGGTTGAAGAATACGGGGCAGGCCGCACCGTTGCCGGACGTCTGACATAGATTGCCAGGCGTTCCAGGGCCTTTTCCAGTCTTTTGGACGGGACTTCAAAACCGGCTTGGCCGGCATGAAGGAGAAAATCCGTGACATACGCGGTCAGCCAGAAGCCTTCCGGGCTGTTGGCATTCCATAATCCAAAGCCGCCGCTGGATTTTTGTTTTTCCAGCAGGCGCTGAATACCGGTCCTGATTTTCTTTTCTGTTTCGTCCGGAGATGATTGGTTGATGCCCAGCCGGGCAAAGTCTGAAATTGACAGAAGAACATGGGGATAAATGCCGCTGACGGTCTGTTCAAGACATCCATACGGGTAGGCTTCCAGCTGGGTGACATGCCCGGCAATATCGATGGGCGGAGCGGCACTTAAAACCGACTGGACCCCGATGGTGCCGGCCATCAGATGTTCATCCGGTCCGGTTTGATTTCAAACGTTTCACCTTCAGAAAGTGCGGGCCTGAAGGTCCGGGACACGGCCGGAAAGGCCGGCCTGGTTTCGATAAACCAGGACCGTTGGATCCGCCTGTCTTTTTCATCGGTTTTTAACCCGTCAACGGTTAAAAGATATCGGATCTGCCGATCTGTTGTCCGGCCAATACCGTGAAGATGAGCGTTTTTTTCTGTTTCGGTGCCATTGTGAGTGAATGGGTGGTCTGCCCCAGCAACTGTACCGGGCCGTTCAGGGTCATTTCCAGATCCAGTGTCTGGGGGCTGTCCGTCAGGTTGTGGACATCCACGGCCAGGCTGCTTTTGTCTCCCATGGACAGAAAGCGGGGCATGGTGATCTGGGTCATGAGCGGGGAAGCCACGGTCAACTCCCTGTCAGCGGACCCGAAATCCCGATCCGTGTGTGCGACCGCCATGATTCTCAAACGGCCGTTGAACTCCGGGATGACGACGGCAAAAAAGGCATTGCCGTTTTCATCTATCTCAACGGCCTGTTTGCTGATGCTGACAATCTGAACATCTGTGGCCGGTTTACTGCCCCCCCGTGTGAGCGCAGCCATATCACCGCCGAACCGGAGCCTGGCCCATTCGCCCTTGTTGGGCTCAATCAGGTTCTGGTAAAGGTCGCGGGCCTGGGGGCTGTATTTACGGTCCTGGAAAAAAAGGCATGGGGATCCGGAGTGTTAAACCGACTCAGGTTCAGGATGCCCACATCAACGGCCGCAAGGGTGACCCAGGCTGTTTGCGGTGTGCTGCCGTCTGCATGGGAAATGCGGACGAAGACATCAATGGGTTGATTGGGTTCGATGGTATCGGGCGCATCAATTTCCACGGCCAGCTTTCTGTCACTTCGATCCAGCCGCAACGGGATCAGCCCGATGGACCGCTTCGGAAGGGTATGGGTGAGGCGTTTCCCCTGGCGGAGGATCAATGCTGAAACATACAGGTCATGACGGTTCCATGACGGATCAATCTCAATTTCAAAGGTTTTTCCCTCTGCCGGAACTGTGACCGGAACCGTGGCCAGATTGGTATCGGATTCGACAAAAAGATAACCGGAGCCGGACTCAGGAGGTGTGACCGTTATTTTTGCAGTGTCTCCGGCACGGTAATAAGGTTTGTCCAGGCTTAAATCGACTCTGTCCGGGCGGTTGGCATGCCGTCCGGAAGAGGGGTCCTCCGGCAGCCAACCGGCCCAGAAGGCCTGGCTGGAGACAAGCCCGGTTTCCTTGTTGCGGATTTCAAGCCGGTATCCGCCCCAGTCGACCGGTATGGATACTGCGGCCGGAGTCATCGCATCCACATTTATTGCGAACCGGTCAATCGGATAGAATTGGCTGGTATGGTGCCACTGCCAGCGCTCATTCCGGTATTCCCAGTAATATTCCCGGTGTTCTTTGATGATAACGGCCTCAAGTCCGTCAATGGGTGTTTTTTTCCCGTCTTTGTTCACTGCAATGATTTCAAACCGTGCCGTACTGTTGCCAGACACCTGGTTGTTTTCTGCAAGCAGACGGATCCCCACAAGGGTGTCAGCGGGCCAGATCTGCCATGATTTCGTCCGGACAACCGGTCTTCCCCGGCATCATACAGGCTGGTATCGGCTGTCAGCCACAGCGGGATGTCAATATCTTCCCATTCATTCTCAATGGTCACCCGGGTTTCCCGTCGGCATCCAGGAAGACAGGGTCGGTTTTAAAGGACTGGGAATAGGTGTCGGCGGCATCTCCGAATTCATATCCCGGCCATTTTTCCTTGAACAGTTCCCGGGCTGGCTTGAGCCGGATGGCCGCATCTGCCTTGCAGCCGGAAGCCGGCGCGCCATACAGGTAATCCCCTTTCAATTCAATGGATACTAAATCTTTCCTGTCAAGGATCTCTCCCTGCCCCTCCGGGCTTTTGACATCCAGTTTCATTCTTTCCGGCAAAAAATCGGAAACGATGAACCGGTATTCTTTCAGATTTGCTCCGGCCCGTTTGAATGCGATTTGCCACTGGCCGGTAACGGCATCGGATGGCAGAGTGTATTCATAATGGTAATGGTTCAGGCTTCTGCCTTTCCAGGTGAATTCATGCACGACCCTGCCGTCGGGCTGGATGATACTGCCGGAAACAGGGATGCTGGCCGTCATCTCTCCATCCTGATTTCTTAAAAGACCGTCCAATGTCACTGTTTCTCCCGGTCGATACAAGTTTCTAGGGCCGTAGACATACAGCTCGACCGGCCGGAAGGGTTCGATTCCGGTACGGAACTCGCTTAGATCCATGGCCGGAACATTCATGGGCAGAAAACTGATGCTGTCACCTGATTTGGCGATGATGTAGGCAATGTTTTCAAAAACGCCCGCCTGACCGGCCAGGCCGTTTGAATCCGTTTTCGTTTCAAAAAGAACGTTGCCGTCTGAATCATACCCTTGAATTTCGACGTTTTTTTAACGGTTGGGCCGTTTCCAGGCTCTGGGACTGGAACTGCAGCCGGTTTTGATAGCGCCTGGCGTGAAGCCCGATATCACTGATGGTAAACCAGGTGCAGCTCATACTGTAGTCATAGTGCCCGGCCCCCTGAGCACGGCAAAATAAACACCCGGAGCGGACAGCGGCTCAATGGTGTTTACCGGCAGGTTGACTTCGGTCCGCAGATCCTTTTTTATTGTTATGTCCCATCGGCCAGTGTACACCAGATCGGCATATTTATTCAGGTTGTCGTTGTAATAATGGTACATTTGCTCTGTGTTGGAAAATCCCTGCGGAATTCATCGACAAATCCGGGTTTGATTCTGAAAAATCGATATCCGCCTTATCGATGTTCATGGAAATTACCGGCAATCCCTGGTTCAGGCGGGAGGCCAGGATGAATCCCTTGTCCGCAAAACTGATGGTGGGAATGATCTCCCGTGTCGTACTGAAAATTTTTTTTCCGTTTCGAGACGGCTGCCGGATGCGTCTTTCAGCCCTTTCAGAACAATAACGGTATACTGGTTTGCCGGTTCGATATTGGTGAAATAGATGATCTGAGGTTCTTTTGAAACGATCCATGATCCTTGCTGTGGGGTTTCATCTGAACTCAGCACAGAAAAATATGTGTCCAGGTTCTGCCGGGTGTCAACCGGTTCAGAGAACGTGACCGCCAGGGCGTTGTTTCCGTCAACGGTCTGTTGGCCGGCAAATAATGCCTCAAACTTGTCGTCGGCCGATGCAGTGGTGATTGACGCAAAAAGAATGATACCGAGAAAACGAAATTTTTTTCATGAGACACCTGTTCTAAAAAAATTCACATGAAGGATGAACGGTTAGCCAGAGTTCAACAGCCATAGGATCATTTTTTCAGGATTTTGTCAAAACATTCAGTATGATCAGGGCAAATATCGATCCTGGGTTCAAGAACCCCAGGCACAGACACTTTACCCCCCAGCCGCTTCATCAGCCCTGAAGATTCTCAGAACCTGGAAGACTCAAAGCACAGGCCTCAAGCTCATATCCGGCCGGTCGGACGGGTAGCCCTGCTGCATAAAGGGTTGGCGGACAGTAAATTATAGGCATAAACTCCCGGGGGGAAGTGACCTCGGGTTAGGGATTGCCTCCATGCCGGGCTAACAAAAAGGGGTTGCCGTTTCAAAGGCAACCCCTTAGGTGCATGACGATTGGATTTGATGGACTCATGCATTCATCAAAAGCCCATGTCCTCCAGTCGATCGTTTGCTGCATCCGTTTCTCTGGCGCTGTGTGAAACGCTGGGTCCGGGCAGTCGCTTTTGATCTTTTTGATCGGCGCGTTGCAAGGGACATGAGGTTGAAGGAGCTTGGCGGTGTATCTTACGTCCTTGACGTTTCCTACCAATTCAACAAGCCCTTCGACAACCGCGTCCATCTCTTCGGTCTGGGCGCTCATTTCTTCGGAAGCACTGGCCGATTCTTCGGCATTGGCAGCGTTTTTTTGTACCACGTTGTCCATTGCAGCCACCGCAAGATTCACCTGCTCTACACCCTCCGCCTGCTCATGGGAAGCCGCAGAGATTTCGCCCACCAATTGGGCCACCTTGGACGTACTCTCGCGTACCTTTGAAAAAGCATTGTTGCTTCGTTCCACCAGTTCCGATCCGACCCGAATCTTGGCCACAGTTCCTTCGATCAGCTGTGAAGTATTCTTCGCAGCTTCCGCCGCCCGCATGGCAAGATTTCGTACTTCATCTGCCACCACAGCAAACCCGGTCCCGGCTTCGCCGGCCCTGGCGGCTTCAACAGCCGCATTGAGCGCCAGCAGGTTGGTCTGGAAAGCAATTTCATCAATGGTTTTGACGATTTTACTCGTTTCCTCGCTGGCATTTGAAATATCGCTCATGGCGCCCGTCAATTCCGTCATGGCCGAATTGGCCTCACCGACGATCTGATTGGCATCTTTCATCAAGCTGTCCGCCTGGTTTGCATTATCCGCATTCTTCTTGGTCATGGAAGCAATCTCTTCCAGAGTGGCCGAAGTTTCTTCGATGGAAGAGGCCTGCTCTGATGAGCCTTCGGCAAGGGACTGGCTCGAAGCCGCCACCTCCCCGATGCCGCTGATATCTGCTGATTGACAGCGCTCGCGTGAAACCCCAACAGCGTTGTCACCGGCCTCACAAAGCTCCCCCTTACTTTTTGAGAATCCACGCTTGACAATTTAAGCGAACGCGATTATGTTAGCGAACATGTTCATTGAAAGAACTGAGATCAAGAGGAAACTATAATGGCGGTAAAACCCGAGATCCCGGTGGGTAAAATACGGGAACGGCAGAAGGCTCAGACCCATGCCCTGATCCTGGAGAACGCAAAGTGTCTCTTTGACACCAACGGGTTTGAAAGACCACCATCCGGGCTGTGGCCACCCATGCCGAGATCGGTCTTGGAACCTTGTACAAACATTTTACCAGCAAGACCTCGCTGTTGGCTGCAGCGCTGCATGATGATCTTGAACGGCTTTTCAAAGAGGCAGAGGTTAGCATTCCAAAGCAGGACACGCTTTTGGAACAGCTTCTCCATCTGGCAGGATTCAACTACAAATATTATACGTCCCGCCCCCGGCTCTCCCGGGAATATCTCAAGCACATTGCATTTATGGAAGGTGAATGGGCAGACAAAATCGCGGCCTTTGACCAGGCCTTTACCGAAACTGTGAGTACCCTTGCCCTGGCTGCCCAGGACCGCGGGGAGATCCCGCCGGACAAGGACTGCCGATATATAGGTCTTTCCCTAACGGCTGACTACTTTTTTGTCCTGGCCCATCTGTTTTTCGGCAAAATGCGACGATGCCGGACAAATGCTTGTGATGCTGGAAAAGATGATGGCCCAGACCCTGGGTTAAAGACCCTTCCCCATATACCTGAAAAGGAGACGGACAGATGACACCCCCATGCAAGTCCAGCCGGATCTCACCTTTATCCGTGACCTCACCGCTGCCCAGGGCGGCAGTCTGAAAAAATGCTACCAGTGCGCCACCTGCTCCGTGGTCTGCACTCTTTCCCATGATGTGTCTCCCTTTCCAAGAAAAGAGATGCTTTATGCTTCCTGGGGGCTCAAAGACCTTCTCATGGGGGATCCTGATATCTGGCTGTGCCACAACTGCGGCGACTGCTCGGACCGCTGCCCCAGTGGCGCCCGTCCCGGTGATGTCCTGGCTGCAGTGCGGGAAACAGCCATTGCCCATTATTCACGGCCGGCAGTATTCAATACCTGGATGGGGCATCCCAAATTTATCCCCCTGCTGCTGGCCATCCCGGCCATAATCCTTCTGGGCACAGGCCTTGCCACTGGATGGATGGACCTAACGCCGGGCATGGGAGAAATTGTCTATGCCCGCTTTTTTCCGTGGAACTCATCGAACTGATTTTTATCCCGTTGTCCCTGCTGGTATGCTTGATTTTTTCTGGCGGCCCGGGATTTTATCCGGGATATGACCGCCCACTTCCAACGAAAAGGTCTTGTGAACGGCAGTATCCCCCTCATCCCCTATCTTAAATCCCTGGGCCGAAACCTTTTACCCATTGCCTGTCATGAGAAGTTCTCGGCCTGCACGGCAAACAAGAACCGGAAACGCCACCACATGCTGGTCTCCTTCTCCTTTGTGAGCCTGGCTTTTGTGGCCGGGGTCTTTGCATTTGCCCTTTTTGCCTTTAACAGCCATGCTCCCTACTCCCAGCTCAATCCTGTCAAGATCCTGGCCAATATCTCAGGACTGGCCCTGATTTATGGCAGTGGCATGCTTATGCTGGAGCGGCTGCGGGACCGGGATGCCAAAAGCAGTTACCAGGATTGGTATCTGCCGGGACTGGCCCTGGCCTTGGGTGTTTCTGGCATGGGTGTGCAGCTGATCAGGCTTTTTGATATCCCGGTACTGGCCTATCCCCTCTACTTTGTTCACCTGATCCTGGCCTTCAACCTGGTGGCGTTTCTCCCATTCTCCAAACTGGCCCATCTGGTCTACCGGACCGTGGCCATTACCTTTGACGAACATATCCGATCCAATGCAAAAACCAATTCGTCCCTGAAAGGATCTTCCCATGAAACCCCATGAAAAAAACGGATAAAAACCTTTAGGTGCAAATCTAACAGCAAAAAGAGATACTTCGCCAGTGGGTTTTGTGTTGAGAGACCTTGCTAATGAGTCGATTAAAAAAATGTCAGGAATCGTAACCGGTCTGAAATCGTCAACCCCCATCCGACAGGATTAGATAAATTGAGAACAATATTCAGGCCGGCATTCAGTGAAATCAGATAAATTTTTTAAGACTGTCAGGATCGAAATAATTCAATGTCCAATAGCACTGGATATCACACGTAAACACCGGGTGGGGAGCATATTGTTTTATTAGAATTTTTATCTTTTTCTGACATATAGCAACATTTGCTCCTTACTATGTTTATGCAAGTTGTTCCACTGATCTGGATAACATGAATCATATTCAGAACAGGCTGGATAACGAAAGAATTTGAAGCAAATCCAGATCTGGATACCGAGTCAATAGCTGATTTGGTTCCATATCCGATATTTTTTTGGGGTCATTTCAGAGCCGCTTCCACGGCCCGAGGAATTTGGCGGATGATTTCGTCGATGCCCGTGGCCGGGGTGGGAGAGGCAAACTGTCCTGCCGTCCGGTTGGCTCTGGCAGCGGCAAATGCGGCGTCAGGAATCGCCATGCCCGTGCTGATCAGGGCGGAGACAATGCCGGTCAGGGTGTCGCCCGTGCCGCCGATTGCTTCCATGGCCTCATGGGACGGGCCTTCCACCCGGAACAGTTCCCCCTGTTGGTTCACGACATAATCCACAGCCCCTTTTACCAGCAGATATTGGGCCGCGTTGTCATGGGCATAGGCCCGGTCCACCAGTTGGGAGACCGGGTTGTCCGTGTGCAGAATAAAGCCTCTGGTGTAGAACGGGTGGGGCGCGGTTTCATCAGCCAGAAAGGCCAGTTCACCGGCATCCGGTGTGAACAAATCGTAAGATGGGGCAGACCCGCTCATCTTGGCGGCATACATGAACCCGGCATCGGCAATCAGGATAGGTTTGTTTTCCAGATCCTGAAGCCTGAACAGGACCCGGTTGTGCCAGTCCGTGTCCGGCTGAAGATAATGGAACACCAGGGTGCGGATATCGGACAGGGGCGCAGCCGTGATCAGATGGTCATACAGTTGTCTGCTGCCGTGCCCCTTGCCCGTATCCCCGGCCAGAAAGCCTGTGGCATGGTCTCGGCCGAATACGCTCAGGGTCTGGGATGGCTGCCCCCATGAGGGCCGGGGTTCCCCGGTGAATCGGAACGGGCCTTCCGCCCAGGACCAGATGGCCGTATTCCAGTGTCACCGGCCCTTCGGCCAGGCCGAAGTCATTGTCCGGGACGGTGCCGACTATGCCGAGCATTGGTGTTTCATCTCCCTGCAGGCCAGCCCCAGGGCATACCCGCACAGGGTATGGCCGGTCTCCAGGGGATCGGTGCCGTATCCAGCACTTTTCCCACCATTTCCCCGGCCAGCCAGGGCACGTCCGGACAGCCGCCTCCGGACACGTTGACGATGATCCGGGTTCGTTTGTCCACCGTGATTTTCATGTTGGTGGCCCGGACCATGAGCCAGTCCCCGAAATCCTTGACCTGGAACAGGCTTACGGGTTCCAGCAGCGGGTCTGTTACGGGCACCACCTTAAGCGGTTCGTTGTTACGGGAAGCGAGCAGCCGGACAATCTCCAGCTGCTCGATCAAGGGGAACACGATCACCAGGTCGCACCCGGTTCGGATCTCCGGGGGCGGGCCCATGACCCGGACATCCCATCCATTTTTTTGAGCAGATTTTCCGCCTGGATCACCTCGCTGGTGTGTTCAAACACTAAAATGCCGTGATCCGTCTGAACTCGTCTTTTTGGGTGCCGGTGCGTTTCTGCCGGCGGCCGGGTCCCTGGGCCGGGATTTCCTGAAATAATTAAATAACGCTTTCACACGCGGACCTATGGGGCTTTTTCTATGATCAGATGATATTCGTCTCCGGTCTGCTTGATATCCGTGATGCGGCAGTGCTGGCTTTCCGCGGCCCGGGACACGTTTTCCTTTGAGGCCTCCGTGTCCACCCTGACCTCAAACCGGGTCCCGCCGGATGATTTCACGGCCTCCAGGAACAGGAGCACGGGCTGGGGACAAGACAGGCCTCTGGCATCGATTAGTTGTGACATGACTGGTTCTCCTTTACGACTGTTTACGCATGAAAAATCCAATGGCCAGACAGGCGATGAACCCGATGATCACGGCTGGGATGCCGTAGGGTCCCACCCCTTTGGGAGAGCTGGCCAAGCCGAAATTGTGGGCAAATCCCGCTCCCACAATCATGCCGAACACGAAAATGGCAGCATCTCCGTCCCCTTCTCCGGCCATGAACAGCTGGCGGCCGGGACATCCCCCTGCCAGGGCGAATGCCAGCCCGGCCCAGGGCCATGCCGGCAAAGTTCCACAGGTGCAGGGTGTGGGCTACGGGCTGGTTTTCAAGGCCTAAGGAAAACTGGCCGAAAATGACATTGACGATACCGGCAGTCACCAGAAGGGTGATGACGCCGGACAGCAGGTGCATCTGCCGGAACAGCAGCAGGTCCCGGAACGCGCCCATGGTGCAGAACCGGCTGCGCTGAGCCAGAGCGCCGATCACCAGGCCGGCAATAAGAGAGATGAGCAGCGGCGCATGCATGGCCCCGGGTCCCTTGAGACTATAGAACAGGATCCCGCTTTTAGGCTCCCCCTCCACCTGGGGAAACATCAGCATCAGTACCAGAAACCCCGCCATCACCACGGGCATGAGAAGGCCGGCCGCCGCATGGGTTTTCTGGGTCCGGCCCAGGTTATACCCGTTTTTCAGAAACAGGGCGCCTATCCAAATGCCAAAAACCAGCCCGGCTATCCCCAGCACGGCGTTCAGATCCCCGCCCGCTAGGCGCAGCAGGGCCCGCCACGGGCATCCCAGAAACACCAGGGCACCGATCATGGCGAACACGCCCAGCACAAATCTCACAAACGGGGCCGATCCGGTCCTGGGCCTGAAATCCCTGAACGCCAGGGCCGCTGCCAGGGATCCCAGGACAAATCCGATGATCTCTGGCCGCAGATACTGTACCACGGCTGCCCGGTGAAATCCCAGAGTGCCTGAGATGTCTCTTTCAAAACAGGCCACACAGATGCCCATGTTGCCGGGGTTGCCCAGTTTCTGGAGCAGCGGCGCCAGGATGCCGATGGCCGCGCCCACCGCAATGATGCCTGAGCGGGTTGACCAAAAATTTTTGTCATGGATGTGACTCCTTTCAATGATCGATTCAATACACTCTCATGTGGAAAACAACGTTTTAGTACCTGATGGGTCCGCACACCGTCAAATTGTTAATATTGATCATTTCACCATGTAGATATAGAAAATATGAATATAGTGGAGGGAGTCATTATAGTGTATTTGAATCCGGCGCATCGATTTTTATCGAATCAAAGAATGGGATTTCCGGAGGGGATAACGATCACAATCAGGCAGACGGGAAACATGAAAACGCTTGACAAGAAAGGAAAACCAGCGAGAACCGATGACAAAGGCATGGTATGTCCATCCCAGAAAAGGTCCCGGATCAGAAAGCGGTCAAAGTATGATCTGGGAAGGGGAGAGACGGTGTCAGGGATATCCGTCCGGGTAGAATCCGCAGGATTTACGGATCACCAGTTCGGTCTGGATCAGGACGTTATGGCACAATCCCCGGGGTTTGGGATTCTGGAGTTTGTTGATCAGTATCTCAGCACAGGTCATGCCCATGTGGTGCTGGTCCTGCCGGATGGTGGTCAGTTCGATTCCGATAAGCGATGCAACACTGATGTCGTTAAATCCCACTAGTGCCAGGTCTTCCGGTATCCTGATACCTGCTGCATAGGCGGCTTCCCGGACGCCTAAGGCCATGTTGTCATCCTGGGCGAGAATGGCGGTGGGCGGGGGCGGACCGTGTGAGGATGTCCGGGGCGGCGTTGAATGCCTGTCTTTGGTGTAGCCGCAGTCCACGAACCAGTTGTCCGGAATAGAGACCTCCCATTCCTTGAAGGCATCCATGGCACCGCTGGTTCGGGTAATGGCCGTGGAAGCGTCCATGTCGCCAGCGATCATGGCAATGCGGGTATGGCCCAGCCGGCACAGGTGGGTGGCGGCCTGGTGTGAACCGCTGTAATTGTCCAGGGTCACGGAATCGATGTGACCGGCTTTCCGGGGATTCAGGATCATCCGGTTGACCAGGACATATGGCATTTCCATCTCATCCAGCAGATCAATGGCCGGGTCATCCTGGCGGACCGTTGACAGAATGATCCCGTCCACCCCCTTGGCACCCAGCATCCGGATGATGGTTTCCTGGCTCTCCTGTTTGTGGTTGGTATTGAACAGCATGGTACTGTAACCGGATTCACCGGCCTTTTCCTGCACCCCCAGCGCCAGCTCCGGATAAAACGGGTCGGTAATGTTGGTGATGACCAGACCGATGGCATAGCTCTGCCGGGAGACCAGTCCCTTGGCAAAATAGTTGGGTTGGTACCCCATCTCCCGGGCCAGGTCCTGTATCTCTTTTCTCGCTGATTTGCCCACGCCGGGTTTACCGTTTAAGGCGTTGGATACAGTGGTGGCTGAAACATTGAATTTACGGGCAATATCTTTGATGGTGACCTTGCTCATGGTTGAACGTCGCCTCCCTTTTTTCCAGCCGTGACATCACCTGTTGTCCGGCATTTCGTGAATGTGAAGGCCGATGGCAACCCCATGACCTTTACCCCACGCATTTTCCAGTTCCAGTGTATATCACAGGCCTGCTGTGAATGCCAGAAATTGTTGAAGCCCATGGGCAGGATCATGACGTAAAAAAACGCTTGACAAGACCGGCGATCTTTTTTAGTTTAACGTTTAAGTTGATTGTGGTGATCAATGGACATTTTTGGACGCACGGCCGGGCGTTTTTATCCGCCCAGCAGGTGG
>LQAG01000146.1_pt1 | contig 30907 bp, 41 predicted proteins | sample 1535801 | NCBI WGS metagenome assembly LQAG01 (sample SAMN04331584, study PRJNA305678) | bioreactor metagenome | isolation source: bioreactor_3 inoculated with Wadden Sea sediment 1st replicate of a... | place: Germany:Bremen
CACCAACAGCAGAGCCAGAAAAAAATGAATCTTTTGATCCATAGCCAGAGGCCATTCCGCCGATATGCGGTCAGGGCAAACAGGCAATCAGTAGAGCCCCCTGCCTCCAGGCCATTGTCTGGCTGTAACCCGGCACAGAGCTCCAGAAAGCAGAACTTATCTGAACAGCAGTGAAAAGACAGAGAACGATGAGGAATGGTGATAGAGTGACTGCTATTCGGCCGGCTGTTGTCAGCAATCGCAAAGATAGACACAGCCACAACAGCAACTGGGACAGAAAAACAGCTGGCCCTCACCCCCGGTAAAACACACAGAGACAGCTAAAGCTGCTGCGAACAACCCCAGCAGGCCATATCGAATAGGAACCGTATCGTTACGTAAAGCATCCATAGACAAAAAAACGGCGCAGGGCTACCCTGCGCCGTTCAAAAGTTGAAGATAGCCGATTATTGGCAACCGGAAGACTGCAGGGTAATACTTGGGAATGTTCCATCGGCACTTGCATTATAAGTAACGCCACAGTCATCACGGCTATCAAGTTTGAAGGTTCCGGCAGAAAATGAAAATCCCTCAGAATTAACCGCGGAACCAATCCCAGCGGCAGTCGGATATCCATTGGCCATGGTCACATCTACATTTTCCATTTTTACCGAGTTACTGCTTTTCAACCCCTTAACCAACTGCTGAGCGTGGGCCAATGCTGCAGCGCTGTTAACAGCTCCGCGCATCCCTTCCACTGCCGAGATTCGCGCATCAACCTGCATATCGACAAATTTAGGCACGGCGACTGCAGCCAAAATACCAAGGATAACAATGACAACAACCAGTTCAATTAAAGTAAAACCATTTTGATTCCGCATTCACATGCTCCTTTTGCGATTCCGGTAACTTAAGTTACCTCATGTTGTTATTTTTTTCGTACTCAGCAGGATTAATAAACAGGGCCCTCAGGCGCTTCAGCTTTCATCAAACAATAAAATCGATCAACCTGCAAAATCAAAACTATCGCCAGGGACGCAACCAACGGTAGGGCTCAAGCTCTTTAAGCGTCAACCCTGAAAGATACTTCTGCTGACTCCCCTCTTCTCCCCTTTCGGAATAAACGGGAAAAATCTTAAATCGAACCCGGGCTGGTGCCGCCAGTTCTGTTTCAAAATAAAGCGGATTACGCACCACATAAACGAGAGTTTCTTCTCTGCTGTCGTAAAACCAGCGACCATGTTCAATATCGCCCAGACGATATTGGCTGACCACACCCAGGTAATTATTCGGCTTTTCCGACAACAGCTCCATCGGGTTACTGCCGATCATTTTTTCCAGCCCTGCCGTATTGCCTGAGACATAATGACCGGCAACCTGCATACTGATGGCACTACGCATCACCCCAAGGTCATGCTCCATTGATGTTCGTTCCACATCGACCAGCAGTTTATAGTAGCGGTTCAGGGCGACAACAGCGAGAACACTGATGATGGAAATAACGAGAACCAGCTCCAATAAAGTGAATCCGCTTTGTCGCGAGCCGAGACGCTCTCGCCTACAATTAACAATCACTTATAAAGTATTCCTCACTTTAGCTAATTAATCAAGCCTAAAATATTAATTCTTTAATAAAACCAGGTGAAATAACCCGAAAATCTGTACGATAAATGGTCACTCTTATCTGTTGAATAGCTGCCGTCATCTGGTGATGCTGGCCAGATTCCACATCGGCAAAAATACTCCCAGAGCCAGAACAAGAACCATGATCCCGATGATCATGATCATGATCGGCTCGATAACGCTCGACAAGTTTTCAGATCATAATCGACTTCTCGCTCATAGAAGACAGCGACATCCTCAAGCATGGTATCGACCGATCCCGATTCTTCACCAACCGCCAGCATCTGCAGCACCAGAGGAGTGAACATTCCTGTCTGAGTTGCGCTGCGTGTCAGAGTGTCACCTCGCTCGATCCCGTTACGAATCGCTTCGATTTTTTCTCCGACAAAGCTGTTATTGACAGCCCGGGCAGTAAAGCCAAGTGCCTGAGAAAGTGGGATTCCAGCGGTGTAACTCATATTGAAGCCACGAGAAAACGAATCAGGGTCGAACGCAGGATAATATCCCCAACTAAAGGAAGTTTCAATTTATAACGGTCCCACAGGTAACGCCCCTGTTCCGTTTTCAAGGCCTGCCGCAGAGCTAAAACACCCAGAAAAAACAGCACAATGAGCAGATACCAGTAGTGCCTCATGAACAGCGACAGTCCCATGATAATCTGCGTTGGCAAAGGCAGGTCGGCGCCGGCCGCGGAAAAAACTTTTCAAAGGCCGGGATCACAAACAAACTGATAAACAACACCGCACCGACAATGGCCGTTAAAACAAACGACGGGTAACGTAAGGCCGATTTGACCCGGTTGATCGTTTCCTTTTCACGTTCAAAATAGACTGACAGCTGCATGAAAACCTCATCCAGCTTGCCGGTTACTTCGCCAACCTGAACCATCCGACACAGAAGTGGCGGGAAGACATCGGTGTGACGGCTAAAAGCGCCTGAAAGCTCCATTCCAGACTCCAGATCGTCCACAACTCGCCCCAAGGCCTCACCCAATGTCTGATTTCTGGAGGTTTCGACCAGTCCACGGATCGCTCGAACCAACGGGACACCGGACGAATTCAGCGTGTGCATCTGGCGGCAGAACAAGATCAGATCATCCAGTTTAACTTTTTGCCGACGCCTGAAGGTCAATAATTGAGAGAAGCCGCCTCTCTTTGACTGCTTAACTTCAGTAATGCTGATCGGCATTGAATGGCTGGCCTGAAACTGGCTGGCCAGAGCTTCGGCTGAAAAGGATTCAGCCTGACCTTCTAGCAAATTGCCGGATGAATCTCTGACTTTATAGCGATAAACAGGCATCAGCAGTCCCTATCAGGAATCCATAGTGTCTTCAGGAGAAAACCCTCCAGAGTCCGAAATATTACCCGAATCGGCACTCACAAGGGTGTCGTCCAACTGGCCAGAGACACGCAGCACCTCGTCCATGCTGGTCACCCCCTCAAGGGCCAGAACCAGAGCACTATCGGCCAGGCTGACATAGCTCGGCATCTTTTGGGCAATCGTGGCAAAACCAGCGCTGTCGTTACGGCGCAAAGCATCGGCCAGATCAAAGTTGATCTCAAGCAGCTCAAAGATGCCGATCCGACCGCTGTAACCGGTATTATTACAAGCGGGACAACCGCGTCCCTCGCTAAAGACCTGATCGCGTGCAGTCATATCAATACGACCGTTGTAGGATCTGAGCCAGCTTTTTTTGCCTGGGTCTAAATCTTCCTCATGCTTACAGCCGTCACAAATGCGTCGGACCAGACGCTGCGCCAGAACGGCCCGAAGCGAGCTGGCGACGACATAACCTTCGGCCCCCATCTCGATCAGACGCAACGCGGTGCTGATGGAGTCATTGGTATGCAAAGTCGACAGAACCAGGTGACCGGTCATGGCTGCCCGCAGAGCGATATCGCTGGTCTCTTTGTCGCGCATCTCGCCCACCATGACGATATCGGGATCCTGGCGTAATCCGGCCCTTAAAACACGCGCAAAATCGAGACCTATTTTGGGGTGGACCTGGACCTGGTTAATGCGCGGCAAGCGGTATTCGACAGGGTCCTCAACCGTGATGATTTTTTTTTCAAAACTGTTCAGCTCATTCAAGGCGCCGTAGAGGGTTGTGGTTTTACCACTACCGGTTGGCCCGGTGACAAGAACAAGGCCATGTGGTTGATGCAGTTGGTGGCGAAAGCGCTTGAGTAACGCCGGAGACATGCCGACCTGCTCCAGCTGTAAAATTCCGCTCGACTGATCGAGCAGACGCATGACTACCGATTCACCATACTGCAATGGCATGGTCGACAGACGGATATCAACACTGCGCCCCTTGACCCTGACATTGAAACGTCCATCCTGAGGCAGCCGCCGCTCCGAAATGTCGAGTCCGCAGACCAGTTTCAACCGCGATACCAGAGCGGCGGCAATGCGTTTCTCCTTCATCACCTGCTCGTGCAGAACCCCGTCAACTCTTTGACGGATACGCAAGACCTTCTCATCCGGTTCGATATGAATATCGGACGCACCAACCTGAACGGCATCCTCAAACAAGGACTTCAACAGACGCACAACGGGGGCATCTTCGACGGCGGTTTCGGTCAGCAGCTGTTCCAGATTAGTGTCACCCTGAGACAGCTCCTCCCCCAATTCTTCGGCAATTGTTACAATTTCCTGGGTTCGTCGATAGACCGTATCAAGCGCTTTCAGCAGTTCACTTTCGTAGACCACCGCGAGGCTGATTTTCTGCTTGAGAATTTTGCTCAATTCATCATAGGCATAGATATCGGTCGGATCGGCAACGCCGATGAGCAACTGAGTTTCGTCAGCGTTTAAAACAATAGCCCTGAAACGGCGAGCAGCCGTTTCGGGCAACAGACGAACAACCTCAGGTTTATAGTTATAATGCTTCAGGTCGATAAAGGGTAAATTGAGCTGATTGGCTAAAAATTCATGGAGTTGTCTTGAAGAGACCAGTCCCAGATCGATCAAGGTGTTGCCAAGCTTGCTGCCGGACTTTTTCTGAACCGCCAGAGCGCTTATCAACTGCTCTTCTGTAATGATTCTGTTTTTGACCAGCAGTTCGCCGATTCTTATCTTCTGGCGTGGTCCGGGCCTTTGTTCTGTCAGCATCAAGAACTCCTCATTATTTTCACTACAGGACCTGCAAACGATCCTGGATATACTGCGTCAACTCCGGCTTCAACCCCGGCAGGGACAAAGCATTTCGGTAGGCATCTCGCGCCTGCTTGTACTCTCCGACCTGATCTCTGGCGATTCCCAGTCCCATCCACCATAGCGGCTGCCGAGAATCGATATCCAGTAACTGCCGATAAAGGGTTCCGGAAGCCTGGAACTGTTTTGTCTCCTGCAGCAATGCGGCCAGCAGTGCATGGTACTCAAAATCCAGGGCTAACTCAGGGTAAGGTTCGGCACTTAGAATATCAAACGCCTCTGCCGGCCTCTGCTGCTGCAGCAGGAAGCGGGCGTAATACTTTTTTAAGGGGGCATTGCCAAACGCAACAGACAACCCCTGGCTCAACAGAGTCTCAACCTTATCGAGTTCTGAAGTCATCTGAAATAATCTGGCCAGCTGTAAACGCGCATCCACCTGTTTCGGATTGATGGCCAAAACAGCTTCGAAGCTTCGTCTTGCAGCAGTCAGGTTCCGCTTTTTCAGTTCAGTCATTCCCTGTCGGAAAAACAGCTGCTCGGGATCAAGAACCTCGCTATGCCGACTCACCTGTAGCGGAACAGTTTCGGCAGAGGATTCTTCAATTGCAGGTTGTTCAGTTTGCGCTACGCTCTTCTCCGAAGCAGCATCGGCGACGTCACTCCTGTCCGCCGCCACTTCTTGCGCAGGCCGATCACCCCGGACAATATCGATCCACAACTGATAATTCCCCGTTCCCACTTCAACCATCTGAAAAGCCTGGACCTGAGCATGTTCAGGCAAGTCAACCAACAGCTGCAACGTCTCTTGTCGCGGTAAAATACTTATTCTGTCTAAAGTGTCAAAATTTAAATCCGGGATATCAAATTCCGGACCAAGGTCTGCTTTGTCAAAACTGACAACCAACGGAGCGGTGTCGTCACCACGTTGCAACAACCGATATGCGGGGAAGCCGGTAAACGACAATTTTATTCGAACAGAGTGATCGCTGTCGACGACTGACAGCGTGGACAGGGAGACCACCTTATCGACCGTCGGACTTGTTTCCCCTGTTCCTTCAGCTGCAGCGGGGACGTTCTCCCGTTTTAGCGGTTTAACAGCCGCGTCGTCTGCCAGACCGGAGGGTTTCATCGGCCTTTGATCAGCGAGGGGCGGCAACGCCCGGGGAATCGCCTGAACTCCCTGTTTGTTCTTGAATCATTTCCTTCCGGTTGCATAAAAATAAAACCGCCACCGATCATCGTCATCGTCAATACAAAAGCGATCAGAACAATCCACCTGCGTCCTCCCGGTCTGATCGTCTTAATCAACGACATCGAGACTGCGTCTTTTATCGGCGGTTGATTTTCTTTTTGCTGACGAGCTTCCAAATCGCGCAACATGTTATTGATCAGACTCATTACACCAACCTCCAAATCATCAGGGTCAGTGCAGCAATCGTCACAACCAGACTAAACTCAAGCAGAAAAGGAGGGACGAGATATCGCCATGGCAGCTTTACTCCCGTGGAATCCTTAACGGCTTCCGCGATCGTTTTACGATCAATTTTCTTAAGACCTTTTCCGTAACCGGCAAGTAAAGCCTTATGAGCCAGCAGGTTGATCACCCTGGGGACTCCAAGGCTGGAGTGATGCAATAAACCAACTGCGGCAACGCTAAAAAGGTCAGTCCCCTGAAAACCCGCAACCTGCAAACGATGCTTCAAGTATGACGAAACTTCACTCTGTCTCAAGGTTGTCAGGCGGTACGAAAATGTAATTCTCTGCCGCAATTGTCGCAGGTTCACCTGCTCGAGACGCTGGTCAAACTCAGGTTGGGCAAAGAAGATGATATGCAGCAGTTTCTCTTTTTCAGTTTCCAGATTACTGAGCAATCTGATTGCTTCCAAACTGCGGTGAGGCATTGCCTGTGCTTCATCAATAAGCACAATCACCGGTTTCTGTTGAGCTTTCAAACGTACCAGTTCAGCAAAAATGGCTTGGTGTAGCTGTTGAACAGAAGTGTCATCCGTAGCGGTAATTTCAAGATCATGAGCAATCGCCTGGTACAACTCAAGCGGTGTCAGTAACGGGTTAGGCAGATAAGCTGTTGCACAATCATCCTGCAGGAGTTTGAGGAGTTGACGACAGAGCAATGTCTTACCGGTTCCGACCTCGCCTGTAACACGAATAAAGCCTTCACCGTTGCGCAACGACACCAGCAGAACATTGAGCGCTTCCTGGTGCCCACTGTAGCGATAAAAGTATTCCGTGTCAGGAGTCAGTGAAAATGGTTTTTCTCTAAGTCCATAAAATTGCTCATACATACAGCACCGGTTCTGATAAAAACTAAAAAGAGCGCCAGTTATTTTGTAATTGCGGAGCCATTTTTATTAATGCGCTCCCGGGACTCATCGACCTGACTGGTCCAGTCGGAAGAATTGTTAATCACCTGCGGACGCAGCAAAATGACCAGTTCACTCTTTTTTGAGCTTGATCGGGTATGACGGAACAGAGCGCCGACACCGGGCAGCTTGCTCAGGATCGGTACCCCCGCTTCCTCCTTGGTTGTGTTGTCCTGCATCAGGCCACCGATAACAACCAGTTGCCCACTTCGCGCATGCACGACACTATCGGTTTCGCGCACCGTACTGAAAGCCACGGGAATACTTTGTTCGACCCCAAAAGCATTAATTTTTTTATTCTGATCAACGACTTCGCTGACTGTCGGATGAATATGCAGAGTAATGTTGCCATACTCATCAATCTGTGGTGTGACATCCAGAGCGATCCCGGAAAAAATGGGGTCAGGGTTATATCCGTTGAACTGGTGGTTGTCGTTCCCGTGTTGGTATCGCTCGAAATATCGGTCACAAAAAATTCATCGGAACCGACCTTAATCACAGCCTTTTGATTATTGACTGTTGAAATTCGCGGACTTGAAAGAACCTGAACATCCCCCTGGCTTTCAAGCATTTCGACAAAGGCCTGAAAATCATTAAAGTTCAGAGCCATTCCGAAAACGCCGCCAAAGGATGTTGCATCAACTACGTTTGACAGATCACCGACCGAGTTCAGATCAGAACTGGTGATTGAACTGGCGGTTGCTCCGGAACCAAAAATTGTTCCGCCGCCAGACTGGCCGACAAGCACTCCCTTGCCGCTGGCAGTTTTACCCATGGCAGCCCAGTTGATTCCAGTTTGAAAGCCGTCTGCCAGGCTGACCTCGATAACCTTTGCTTCAATAACGACCTGACGCTGCAGATTATTTTGAATTGTTTTGAGATAATCCTCGACCAGACGCAGTTCATCCGGCATAGCCACGGCAACAACAACACTGGCCTGAGGCTGGACGATAACCTTCCGGCCCCCATCGGTTCCGATCAAAGCCTGTATCGCACCGCGCAACTCCGACCAGAAGTCGGCCGTTGACTCGCTATCAATCCGACTTCCGGAGACAACCCCGGTTTGCGCCGAATTGTTATCGTCGTCATTGCTGTCTTCATCACCGTCAACCTGTGTAACCTGCCCCGAACTGACACGTGTTTGCGATACACCCTTGCGGACGAGATTCAAATAATTCACCTGAAATGTTCTGGCCTGTAATCCGGCCGGCATGATTTGATAGACATTGCCGGTTTAAAATAGGTGAAACCATAACGTTCTGAATGACCTGCAACACCTCTCCAATTGTCGTGTTCTTCAGATCAATACTGATATCCCCTTTAACCTGGGGATGAACCACCATGTTGACTGAACTGCCCTCAACCAGGCCCATGAAAAATTCACGGGCCGAAACCTTACTGGCGGCAATGTCAAAACGCGGCTCTTCGGTTTTGACCAGTGGTATCTCAAGTGACGATCCTGCCGGAATTAAAGCAGAGCGAACCTCTTGTGGAGGAGGTGGAGCCAGCCTCTCGTCAGCAGAGACCTCAGGAGCATTCAAAGCCTGCTGAATCGCATCGGTAGAAACGCCGTTACGCGGCTGGGGAGCACATGCGGAGACCAGAATCAACGCAATGGCAGCAATAAATACCGATCTTAATTTCAAGGGAAACACGTTCACGGTTGACTCCTGTCGATGATACCGTCTCTAGCGAATCGACTTCTTTAAGCCGGTTCCAGACCGACGTAACAATACTTTATGTTTCTTTTTCTGCAACACAACTTCGTTATTCCTGATTTCGCGGACTCGGTAGCCCTCAAAACGGTCTCCTTGCTGCAGGAACTGTCCGTTAATGACAGCGACACTCCGCTCGGACGAAATCAACACGGCTGACAATATCCAGGAATCCGTATTCAGCTGGGGCTGTTTTTTTCCAGCAACAACCTGCGGGACCTGGTAGGAAAGAGGTCGGAGTGGATCAACCAACCTCCCCTGGTCGGCATTGGCTGAATGCGATAACAGAAAGACACCACAACTGAAGATAAAGAATCTGCAGATATCAACCACCGATCCAACCCTCCGTCAAACTTAAGGTGTGCACCTGAATACGGACAATCGCCTCAGGATAGGTCTCTGTTTCAATTTCGACGGAATCCCAAACGATAGATTTAGGCAAGCGTTCGAGCTGGTTCAGATACTTCAGCAAAGTCAGGTAATCACCACTGAATTCAAGCTTCAAGGGATGCCTATACAGAACCGGAGGAGTTGACTCTTTTCCGCCATGATCAAATGTGAGGAGTTCAGGAGGCAAATTTTCCAGCCTGATCAAACGCAACCGCTTCTGTTGAGTCAGTAAATTCTTAAGCAGGTCAGGCATCTCCCGAGGAGCCACCAGGTTAACGATACCGGCCCCGAGTTGTTGCTGCAATTGAAGGGATTGCTGTTGCAGGGCAGCCAGCCTTTGTTTATTTTCCCGGTCTGGATCAAGCTCCCTGCGCGCCAGGACATTCTCCTCCTGCACCTGCAGTTCAGCTGCCTCACTTTCAAGCGAAGCCAGCTCACGAGTCAATAATCGACGTTCACGGCCAAAGGCTTCAAAAACAAAATAATTCATCAACAAAGCCAACACCAGCAGGACACAGACCAGCCAGATGACACGTTCGCGCAGTGGCCGTTGTTCGTACCAGCGATTCAGGAAAAAGATTGAGCTGTCATTGTCTTTCCTCCTGTGTACTTTCAAGAATAAAATCAACCCATCCATTCCCCTCTTTGATACGCTCAAGCCGTAACCGGGAAAAAGTTCGGCCACCAAAACATGTTCAGTTCCCAGCAAACTGAGATAGTCGGGAACAAGATCTGCCGACATGGAGCGACCGGCCAGGACGACATCTTCTCCCCGCTCAAAGATCCTGACCCGATTCAGCCAGACCCCCTTCAAGGGATTGCGGGCCAGGCCTTCTAGTGAGGCGAGCATATGGGCATTGCTTTCCATATCCTGCCGGGGAAAATAGTCCAATGCCTGTTGTTGTCCCCTTATTTCGCGCTCCAGACGAGTAATGGTTTCTTCCAACAGAACGTTCTTATGGACTTCTGGGTGCTCCTTTTCCAGCAGAGCCACGCGCTGCCGATCCGACTCAATCTGTTGTGTCAGTTCCACTTTTTGAGTTCTGAGCTGAGTAACCTGGCGAGCGCCGTACAAAGCGATTACAACCAGACAGACCAGCACTGCGAGCACAGCCAGCCACGCGTGACGGCTCTGCAGAGGCTCCGGCTTGTCAATCAGAATATCCTGATATAAATTAATCTGTTGTCGCATCAGTTGAGCTCCTGCCTTAATGCACCACCAATAGCCAGAAGATTGCGGTTGAGAACCAGTTGATCTGCACTGTCCGGGACTTTGAGTCGACCGTCAAAAGACAGGCTCTCGACCTGGGTGGTCAGATATTCATCAAAATAATTGATTAATGCAGGGATTTCTCGACCTGTCTGGGCAACCAGCAAACGAGATACCGTTGGCAGCAGAAATGTGCTCTCGCAAAAATCGAATGAACGCTGAACCTCAAGTACAATTGCGTCGAGACGCTCTGTCAGCATTTCATACTGACCGTCTGCGTAGGGGAGCAAATCGTCCATCCCCGTATTAAACAGACGGGCCAGATAAAGTGTTCCTTCGCGGGCAATTGCCAGAATGCCACTCTCTTCGAGCAAAAGTAGGACAGCGACACCACGCTGATCGTCTGAAAACAGTTCACAGATATTGCGTAAAGCAAATTCAGGGATATCGATAGCGACAAGATTCAAGCCACAGCTTTCCATAACCTGAACCTGCTGCAAAAGTCGTGATTTGGGGGCAGAAACAGCATAAGTCAGTGGCTTCCTGTCACCACCGAATGAGGCAATCTCAAACAGATCGACAACAGCTTCTTCAACCGGGTAATCGATCCGCTCACGAATCTGCCAGCGAGCGGCATCACGCCGCTCGCTGGCAGGCAAATCACCGATCTCAGTCTGAATTAATTGATATGAGTCAGCGGCCAAAACATTTATACAACGTTTTTTCTGAACCGCATGCTGACTCAGCATCGATTTCAACACACTTCCAGGGTCAGCGGCGGCATCCAGCTCAGAAAGCATACTAAGCGACAGTTCAGGCTCTCCAGCTTGAGAGTACTGGACTTCGGCAACCCCGACCTGAACACCATCAAGACACACTGCCAGCGCGGCTCCATCAGCCCTGCCCTTTGTTCGTTTTCCTATCAGGACAACCTCCCCTTAAGATTTTTTCTTTTGAATCCACTAATATTACCGTAAATTAAACCTTACTATCAACTAATAATCAATAAAAAAAGGCAGCGGAAGCTGCCTTTTTTCTAAACAAGTTACTATAACCCTTTGAAAATGTAATAATTTTTGATTACACCCTCAATCTATTCATCTGTTAACGACCTCTTTTCAAGCTAAAATCCTAGAGTTTATCGGCTTCTTCTGCCAGATAGTTGGCGACTCCGTCACCATCAGCCACCATCCCCTTATCACCCTGGCTCCAACCGGCCGGGCAGACCTCACCATATTTTCATGGAACTGAACGGCATCGACCATACGCAACATTTCATCAATATTGCGGCCGAGTGGCAGGTCGTTAACAACCTGATGGCGGACGACACCCTCTTTGTCAATCAGGAACGAACCACGCAGGGCAACGCCAGCGGGATCCAGCTCGACATCGTAGGCACGGCAAATCTCATGTTTCACATCTGCCACCAGTGGATACTTGACCGGACCGATACCGCCATCCTTGACCGGTGTGTTACGCCACGCCAGATGAGTAAACTGGGAGTCGATGGAGCACCCGATGACCTGAACATCGCGCTTTTCAAATTCTTCGATGCGGTGACTGAAAGCAATCAACTCTGTAGGACAGACAAAGGTAAAGTCGAGGGGATAAAAGAACAGGACAACATACTTGCCTTTATAATCACTCATGGACAGTTCGCCGATTGAGCCATCCGCCATAACTGTCGGTGCAGTAAAGTCCGGGGCCTGCTTACCAACCAATACACTCATTTCTAAGACTCCTCTGGTAAAATATTTCTGGTTAGATCAATGTTTTTACCGGTTCAGTTTAATCGATAATCAAAACCTGTCAAGTAATAATTACCATTTAGGTCTTTTTCTTACGGCTGCGCGGATGGCTCTGATCGTATACCTCGGCGAGATGGGTAAAGCTGACCTGGGGTATAACGCTGAGTGGTTGACAGTGAAGCATGACCGAGAAGCTCCTGAATAACCCGTAAATCAGCTCCCGCATCAAGCAGATGCGTTGCGAAGGAGTGACGTAAAGCATGCGGCGTCACATCGGTTGGCAGGTTAAATTGCAGTAACCGCTGTTTTAAATGGCGTTGGATGGTGCGAGCAGTCAAGCGTCCTCCCCGGTGATTTAAAAACAGAGCACTCCCATTGTCAGCCCCCGGCCTCTCGGCAAGATAGCGCTGAAGAACCCGACAGGCCTGAAGCCCTACAGGGACGACTCGCTCCTTCCCCCCCCTTCCCCCAGCACCCGAACCTGCCTGCTGCTGCAATCGACGGCCGCAACATTCAAGGAAACCACTTCTCCAACCCTCAAACCACAAGAATAAATCAATTCAAAAATCGCCAGATCCCTCATAGCCAACGTATCGGGCTTGGCAGGTGCACTATCGAGAAGAGTCCCAACCTGTTCGGCACTCAGAACCCCGAGGGAGATACTGTTCACGTCGCGGGGTTATCAGACTGTCTGCCGGTGAATCGAGCAGCAACCCCTGACGTACCAGAAAGCGGAAAAAAGTCTTCAAGGCAGACAGCTTCCGGGCAATGCTCGATCGTCCGCAGGTCTTATGCAGACGGGCGAGATACTGGCGCAACAGCAGACCATCGATACGCTCAATATCCACTCCTTCATCCGGGGTCTGCTCTTGCAGAAACAAGAACAACTGATCCAGATCCCTACAATAAGCCCGGACTGTATGCTCCGACAAATTGCGTTCGACACTTAAATAGATCTTAAACTCTTCAATGCGCTGCTTCATGATTTTCCCCTGCCGCCTTAAAGCCAGTCTGACCGGAATAAATTGACGCTGGAAAAAACGCGTGTCATACTTTCTAGCATTATTGACGACACGTTGACCAGCCTGTCTGCAGCCATTGACAATTTTCCGCAACGGTTCATATTTAAGGATAATTCCCGATGATATACCTGCTCTTGTCTCTATTCCTGATCATCAATTTCGGCGTGCTTATCTTTGACTTTTTTAGTCGTCTTATTGAGTTACAGTATCTTCTGGTACGAACACTCCAACAATCACCCCTCTGCGTACAATCAGAGATTCAACCGTCACAGCTTAAAGCTCTGTCTGACCCTGATCTTTCCGGAATGTTTTTTAATTATATAACCATCCTCGTCACCCCCTTTGGACTCTTCAACAGAAAAAACATGACTTGAAAAGGAACCTGCCTCCAGTCATCCTTCTGCATGGCCTGTTCGATAATCGGGCCAGTTGGTTCTGGTTCAAACACCAGCTCAGCCTCAGGGGCATTCACAATATTGTCACCATCAACCTTTCGTCCTGGCATAGTGAAGAGGTTCTGACAGAACTGTTGGCGAAAAGAATCGATGAGCTTCGCCATCAACTGGGCGTCAACAAGGTCCATCTTGTCGGACATTCCATGGGGGGAATCATTGCCCGCAACTATATTCAACTGCGGGGAGGAGCAAGTAAGGTTGACCAGCTCATCTGCCTAGGTTCTCCCCACGCGGGTCAAACTGGCGACCTTTTCCGTTCACCGCTGGCAAGCATTTATTCCCGGCTCTGTCTTCCTCCAGCGGCTCAATTCATCACCACAGCCAGAGCAGGTCACCTGCACCAATATCTACACCCGAAAAGACAATATGGTTTACCCAACAATCACTGCCTGCTGGAATGGGCAGAAAACATTGAAGTCGATAACATCGGGCATACGTCCCTGATCTATCGAACACAGGTTGTTGCAAAAACCGCTGAGGTACTTAAGAAAGCTTCGATACAATGATTCACAGCATCAAGATAAAAACCGAGCAACAGATTCAGTTCAAGGAAATCACCCGCAAAGTCAACCAGCTGGTTGCTGAGTCCGGCATCAACCACGGGCAAGTCCTACTGTTTGTTCCCCATACCACGGCTGCCGTCACCATTAATGAAAACGCCGATCCTGATGTTACTATCGACATGGCCAAAGGGCTCAACCGGCTCATTCCCCACAAAGACAACTACCGCCACCGTGAGGGCAACAGTGCCGCACATATTAAAAGCAGCCTGATCGGCCCGTCTGAACAGCTGATAATTGCCCACGGGCAGCTTCTTCTGGGACCTGGCAGGGTATTACTTCTGCGAGTTCGACGGTCCTCGCTCTCGTACGCTGCATGTAAAATTATCAGAGGACCGAGATCGTGCAGACTGAATCGGGCACAGGAGCAGAAGGTATCTCCCTGCGTCAACTGCGAAGCTACCAACCGGAGCTGGTGGAAGAAGCCCTGGCAGAGCTGTTAGCTCCTCTGGGAGGAATGCAGACCTTTGTCAAACCGGGACAAAAAAGTTCTGCTGAAACCAAACATGCTCGCCGGCAAAGCCCCGGAGAAAGCCGTAACCACTCACCCGGAACTTGTCCGTGCCGTTATAAAGTCTGCACAAAGCGCGGGTGGGATCGTCAGCTTGGGGGATTCTCCAGGAATCGGAAGTCCGGAAAGTGTGGCTCGCAAATGCGGACTGATGCAAGTGGTCGAAGAAACGGGGATCTGCTTTGCCCCCTTCGATAAGTCGACCCGGATAAAAACCAGAAATGGCACCTTCCACGAGCTTGCCGTCGCTCAAGATGTTCTCGACGCAGATGTCATAATCAATCTCCCTAAGCTCAAGACACATCAGATGATGGGGATGACCTGTGGGATCAAAAACATGTTTGGTAGCGTGGTTGGATTGCGTAAGCCCCGGTTGCATCTGCAAGCAGGAACAGACAAAGCTTTTTTTTGCGCTGCTCCTGCTTGAACTCTGCGAATACCTGGCCCCAGGCCTAACCATCGTCGATGCTGTCATCGGCATGGAAGGGCGAAGGCCCGGGCAGTGGCGATCCTGTCGAGATCGGAGCGCTGCTGGCAGGGAGAAATCCCCAAGCGGTTGATACGGTTGCCATGAGTCTGCTCAACCTGAAACCAACCCAGGTCTGGACTCAGCAACAGGCGATCGCAACCGGCAGACCCTGGACCAGACTTGAGGAGCTGACACTGCACGGCGACTCATTGGACCAAATGCGTTTAAAAAACTTCCGTCCGGCAAAAATGACAGATGTTAATTTTGGCCTCAAAGGTGGTTTAAAAAAACACCTGAAACAGGCCCTGACGGCTCGACCGGCTGTCGACCGCAATCGGTGTCAGCTCTGCAATGCTTGCGTCACTCATTGTCCGCCGCAGGCCATGAAGATCGAACAGAGAAAATTGCAGATCGACTATACATCCTGCATCCGCTGTTTTTGTTGCCAGGAACTCTGTCCATACGGTGCGCTGCCGACCAAGCAGGGTTTGTTGTTGAAGCTGATCCGCTTGCTGCGGCCATAAGCTGTATGCTCTCGTGACAAAAAAGGCCGATGCATAAACATCGGCCTTTCAACTATCGACAGTATCCGGCGGACAGACATCCACCCGGTACAGACAATAATTTAACGTACCTGAACAACTTCCTTACTTCGGGAATCTGTTCCATCAGATTACGCTCAATTCCCATCTTCAGAGTCATTGTTGACATTGGACAGGAACCACAGGCCCCTGTCAATTTAACACTGACGACACCCTCGTCTGAAACATCAACCAATTCAACATCCCCTCCATCAGCCTGTAAAGCCGGACGGATAAGGTTAAGCACTTCTTCGACACGTTCTTTCATCAGTTTTCCTCCAATTAATGGTGATTATTAAGGTTAAGTATAGCGTTCAGAGCAACCTCAACGCAAGACATGAGTTAATTCACCCCACCCGGGAGACGAATATCCTGAATTTTACGCTGGCACAACAATTCTTGACTGCCAACATTTTCCCCTGGATCAGAACCCTGAAGCTTTCTCCCATACCACCATCCGGCAGAATCAGGTTTTTCAGATTCATGCGAAGCGCCTGAGCCTTTTGGGGATCGGACTCTCTGCTTTCCAGCTCAATCAGCAGTTCAAGAAAACCAAGCGCCATCAGAAACTGATACTGCTGGCCGAAGTAAAGTGTCTTTAACCCACGCCGGCCACCAACATTCTGTAAATGAGAAAAGTCAACATGCGACGTCATATCCTGATGACCGACCCTTTCATAGGGTTCGTCGCTGGTCTGATGACGATGATAACAAAGGAAGGTTCCTGAATGGCGCGACGGGGCATAGAGTTCCTCCGCGGTATAGCCGTAATCAATCGTCAGAGCAAATCCTCTTTTGATGACTTCGGTCACTTGTCGCATCCAGAGTCCCGCATTAAGATTGACCTCACAACGGTTGCCTTCAATCGGTGCAATTCCAGCCTGGTCAAAATAATTCTCAATTTCAGCAGTCGAAGGCCGGCGCAACTCTTCACCGAAGCCGTCGCCTTTATTGACGACGTAAACTTCTTTCAGCTCTCCACCCTGTTTTTCAACGATATGAACAGGAAAAGCATCAATCAGTTCATTGCTTAAAAAACAGCCTTCCATCCCCTTCAGATCAGCAAGGTCACACCAATGGACCCGTCCCTCATCAACGTGATGCTGTAATAGCTCGGCCTGTCTGGTACGGTTATCGTCACTGATTTCAACAATACGATAGACCAAAGAAGCGTAAAAATCAGGAGACTCTTCCGAAATTGCATCCAGGATATCCAAACACAGATGTCCCTCTCCGGCCCCCTGCTCCGCGATGGTAAAGACTCCGCTCCCCAGGATCTGCCACATCTGTATAAGCTGACGGGCAATTAAGCGACCGAAGCAGGAATGAACACTGGATGAGGTAAAAAAGTCTCCCTGTTTACCAATACGCGTTCGCGGCGTAGTATAATAGCCGTACTCAGGATGATACAGAGCTTGCTGCATATACTCGGCAAAGGTCAGTCCCCCCATTAAATCAATCTGTCGGGCGATTTCCTGCACCAGCTCAGAATTACTGTCTTTATACATAAATAGACATCCTTGAATATAGTGAAACCGGATTATAACGAGAGCGACATGTAATGACAACCCTGTTGGTCAACAAATAATTTCACCTCTCAACTCCGCCCCTGTCAAAACCGATTAATGCAATCCCCACAGAAGCCGCTATAATCTATTTTAACCAATTAAGCATTGTCGGCTCTTGAACTTACAGGTATTTCATGCCATTATTGGCAGCTTGCAGGGATCTGAGTCCCGGGAGAAGTCAACCTTCAAATATCATTGGAGAAAGAGTTTTATGGCTATCATCACTATTTCCCCTCAAATGGGTACTGGCGGCATTCCAATCGCCCAACAAGTCGCTGAAGAGCTTGATTACACCCTGATCAATGGTGATGCAATCAAAGCGGTTGCGGCAGACTATGGCCTGACTGAGGAGCGCTGCTGTTGATTGACGAAAAACCCCCTGCGTTCATTGAAAATCTTGACCGCCAACTTGAGTTGGATACCTGTCGTATGCAACTGATTATCCTCGAAAAGCCTATGAGGGTAATGCCATTCTATACGGTCGTGGCGGACAATACCTGCTGCCGGGCATCCGGAGCGTTTTTCGGGTTCGCATCATTGCTCCTTTTGAAGAAAGAGTAGAGCGCTGGGCCGAACGTGAATGGATTGATCCGGATCTGGCGCACTCTTTGGTGCGTAAAAGTGATCAACGCAGGGCCGGCTATATCAAGTATTACTTTGACAGCGACTGGGAAACACAATCAATTACGACATGATCATCAACACAAGCCGCGTATCCAATGACTCCGCCGCGAGGCTGATCAAGGAAGCAACCCGCGACCCCTATCTGATTGAAAAATCTGAAAAGTGTAAAGTTCGGATCAAAAGACCTCATCATTCAGAAAAAAGTGCAGATTGCTCGATTGGCCGACGAACGGATCAAGGATATCTGGTTCAAATCGACGTTCAGACTGCTGCGTCACTCTTGCCGGCCACGTCTACAGCGAAGAAGAGCGGCGGGCAGCAATTGATGATGCACGCAAGGTTGAAGGGGTTATCGAAGTTGTAGACAATCTGAAGATGTCCATTATTAAATTTACCCGGATACGGCTAACCAATAAAACAAACAACAAAAACGCCGGCATTGCCGGCGTTTTGCGTAACCATGACACCACTGAGCAAGGAGCAACACACATGGCTGGACATAGTAAATGGGCCAACATAAAACACCGCAAAGGGGCACAAGATGCCAAGCGTGGAAAAATATTCACAAAACTGATCAAAGAGATCACAATCGCTGCAAAGATTGGTGGTGGCGACCTTGAGGCCAACGCTCGACTGCGCCTTGCAGTCGACAAAGCCAAACAGGCCAATATGCCCAAGGACAATATAGATCGGGCGATAAAAAAGGGAACCGGCGACCTTGACGGCGTGACCTACGAAGAAGGAACCTTTGAAGGCTACGGTCCTGGTGGTGTCGCTGTTATTGTCGAGTTCATGACCGACAACAGAACCCGTACCGTTGCCGATGTCCGTCACGCCTTTAACAAATACGGCGGCAGCTTGGAGTTAGCGGGTCTGTGGCATTCATGTTTGATCGCAAGGGGCAGATCATCTTTACTGAAGACAATGATTTCGATACGATTTTCGAGGCGGCCCTTGAAGCCGGGGCAGAAGATGTCAAAGATGAAGACGGCGTCATCGAAGTTATTACAGATCCAGCCGAATTTGAAGCAGTCCGCAACGCTCTGGACGAGCAGGGGCTCAAATTCCAGTCTGCCGAAGTGACCATGATCCCACAGAACATGAACCCGGTTGAAGGGAAACAGGCGGAATCATTAATGAAGATGATTGACGTTCTGGAAGATAACGATGATGTTCAAAATGTTCACGCCAATTTCGACATTTCCGATGACGAGATGGAAAGGATCATGGGGTAAAAGCAGTTCGACCTTCGGTGGGTGGCGTTCGAGGTTTTGTGTTGAGACTTCAAGCTTCGCACGTCGACTCCCGAACCGCACATCGACCCCGTTTTTTTATGCGCATTCTAGGTATTGATCCCGGCAGTAAAGCAACAGGCTACGGCTTTATTGAACAGCAAGGTAACAGACTCATCCATATCGAGAATGGAGCCATATTTACGCGAAGTCAGGACCCCCTGGCAGCACGATTGCAAAAAATCTATATGGCCCTTTGTGCTCTGATAGAGAAGTATCAACCGCAGGCCGTTGCAGTTGAACAGGTTTTTATGGCCCGCAATCCCGCTTCAGCCCTGAAGCTCGGCCACGCGCGAGGAGTTGCTCTGCTTGCTGGCATCAATGCAGACTTGCCGGTTGCTGAATATTCCGCTCTGCAGGTCAAAAGTGCCGTTGTCGGCTATGGTCGTGCAGGCAAAACCAGGTCCAGCAGATGACAAAAACCCTGCTGAATCTTCCAGAAATCGCTCAGGAAGATGCCGCAGATGCATTAGCCGTTGCAATCTGCCATGCCCACAGCCATCATATGAGCAATAAAATTCAACCGGCGCCACCCAAGCGGAGAACTAATTTATGATCGCGATGCTGACCGGAAACCTTGCTTATCGCAGTCCGGAACAGATTATTATTGATGTATCGGGCGTCGGTTATCGACTTCAGATTCCGCTATCGACATTTTATGCATTACCTGAAACGGGTCAGATCACGCTTCACGTTCATACTCACGTAAAAGAGGATGCTTTTCAGCTCTTCGGTTTTCCACTGTTGCGGAAAAGATTTCTTCTCACTCCTCATTTCAGTCTCAGGTGTCGGCCCGAAACTGGCCATTACGATCTTGTCCCACAGTCCGGTTGAAGATCTGGCTCTGGCTTTAAGTCAGGGAGATATTCCACGCCTGACAGCAGTTCCGGGAATCGGTAAAAAAAGCGCCGAACGCCTGGTACTTGAACTGCAGGACAAAGCAACAGCCTATGCCGTCGGTGCAGCCATAAGCCCCGCAGAAACAGCTGGCAGGGGCGCAGAAAACATTCAGCAGGATGCTCTTTCGGCATTGGTCAATCTGGGCTACAAAGAAACGTTGGCTAAAAGAGCTCTGAAAACCCTCAATCCGGCACCGGGAACACCACTTGAGGAGACCCTTAAAGCGGCACTGCACGTTTTATTGAAATGACAGGACCTAAAACATGGATGATCGCTTGATTACAGCCGAAGAGCAACCGGGAGAAATCCATCTTGACACCGGCTTACGGCCAAGAACTCTGCAGGAATATGTCGGGCAATCCAAGGCGAAAAAAAACCTTCAGGTTTTTATCGACGCCGCCCGCAACCGGCAGGAAGCGCTTGATCATGTACTTTTTTTTCGGCCCGCCCGGTCTGGGAAAGACCACCCTGGCGAATATCATTGCCCAGGAAATGGGCGTCAGTATCAAGAGCACTTCAGGTCCCGTTATCGAAAAACAGGGGATCTGGCAGCAATCCTGACAAATCTGGAAGAGGGGATGTTCTCTTTATCGATGAAATCCACCGCCTGTCACCAGTCGTAGAAGAGATTCTTTACCCGGCAATGGAAGACTACCAGCTTGATATTATGATCGGTCAGGGTCCTTCAGCCCGGACAATCAAGCTCGACATTCCCAGGTTCACTCTTGTTGGCGCAACGACACGGGCGGGACTGCTATCGTCCCCACTGCGTGATCGCTTCGGTGTCATCAGTCGTCTTGAATTTTACTCCCATAGCGAACTTACGACCATAGTCAAACGCAGTGCGGATATTCTGAGGATAGAAATTGACGAAGAAGGAGCTCGCGAGATTGCCTGCCGAAGCCGTGGGACTCCACGCATCGTCAATCGCCTGCTTCGCCGTGTACGTGATTTGCTGAAATTGAAGGTAACGGAAAAATCAATCGTGCCCTGGCCGATCATTCTCTTCAGCGCCTTGAAGTCGACAACCACGGTCTCGATTACATGGATCGTCTTCTTCTATTATCAATCATTGATAAATTTTCTGGGGGCCTGTCGGCCTGGACACCCTTGCCGCGGCCATAGGAGAGGAGCGCGACACCATCGAAGATGTCATTGAACCGTATTTGATTCAACAGGGTTTTCTTAACCGAACGCCTCGTGGTCGAGTCGCGACTGAGAGTTGCTTCAGACATTTCCAAAGAACCCCTAATCAAACCGGCCAGAATGACACACTGTTCAGCTGACATAGACTCTGAAAATGAAAGAATCACTACAACAATTTGCGCAACAGCTCGCCACCTGGACCTCCGAGGTTATTGATCGGGGCAGGACCCCTTTCCGTAAAGTGGAAACATGCGCCACGGTCGAAACCGATGTTGGGCAAATTGAGATTGCTTTGGTCTTCTGGATCAACCGTCAAAGTCTCATGGCTGGAGGGCTCTTGCTCCTCCCGGACGGTTCTCTGGAAGAGGAACTTCGGCGTGGACGCCATGCTGCTCGCGCATTAGGATTGAACCATTTCGTCACCTGGGAAAAGAATCAGGTCCGCATTTGGCACTGCGATAATGCAATCGTTTTGGAACAACAAAGTTTTCCACTTAAAGACCCCAACTATTTGGAAACCTTTCGTTTTATTTTGGATGATCTGCTGGAAGCCCTGAAATTGACAGCGGTTCTGGGCGCCGTTCCGACCGCGGAACTGGGGACATCCTACTTTCACAACCTTGCTCAAATAACGCTGCAGCAGGCGCTGCCATCACTGATTGAAGCCTATCGCAGCCAGCGCTCAGGAGACGGCCAGAATCCCAATAACGACATTGACTCCTGCGCAGAGGAAACCAACCGCCAGACACTTCTTCAAATCTTGGCTCTCCTCTGGCGTGGAGAGATACCAGCATCCATCATGCCTGAAACTCTGGAAAAGACGCTGGAAACATCCATAAGCCAGCTGGAAGACGAACTCAAACAGCCCTTAAGCTTGAGAAACCTTGAAGAGCCGCCTCTTCTTCCACTTGAAGCGGCTGTCGCATTCCACCACTTCCTGCTGCGTCTCAGACAGCTCTCTTGGAACAGTTCAGCCGAACGGATAGAGGCAACTTTAAACAGGCTGTCGGCAAGCTGGTTTCCGGACTCGGAGGTTTATTCTTCAGCGGCTAAAATATGTCTTTACCCTACAGCTCCACCACGCGGACAGATGGAACTGATCCTCTCTGAATCACCATCACTCCTGACCCTGACCGCCATGCTTCAAAGCATCAGGAGCGCCGCTCCCGCAAATCTCTATTTCAGTCACATTTTCAAATTGGAGCACGAAACGTTCCCCCCCTCAGAGGTTGAAGCCCGGTTGATCAGCAAAAGAACTCTAACAACTCTGGAGCGAGGCGAATTCGTTACCCGTCTGAGAAAATCATGGCCTCATCGCAGATTCAAGCTGAGAACAGGACAACCATACTGGTATTGGGAATGTATCCATCTGCTCGGCATCAGTCACAACAATCAACAAATGAACCTGCAAATTCCCCTCGCAGCACTTCAAACGGCGGCAGACAGCTCTCTCTGGCCCCTGCTAAACGAGCAGTTCTGCATCTGCAGCATATTGCAAGAGGGAGACGATCTGAAAATAACCTTGCTGCGCGCCTCGCAAGGGCAGATTCCGGTCATCGTTCAGCACAAGGAGGGACAACGGGAAGTCACAGCAACAGATTCCCCTGAATGGTTCAGGAACCATCTGTTGCTCGCCCTGGAGCTACCTGAAGAAGTTTATCGCCTGCTGGATCAGGAACTCGTTTATCCTCCCCAACCAAACTTACAGGCAAAGCTGAAATCGGCATGCAGATTTATCGTCAAAGCCGGTGCTTTCAACTGCTTCAGGCAATCACAGATCCCAACACCCTGAATAGTCTTGATCCCGATAGTGTGGATCAGGATTCAGAGGATATGCTTCCCGCGCCAGAGACAAGGCTCCTTAAGCAGTTGGCAGATGAACATCAATCCGATAAAACAGTCGATCAAAGCCTTGCGGCAGTGATGCTATGCCCCTCCCTGACCGACCTGGCATTACCGACTCAAAGACGCAGAAGCCGCAGTTCTGACAAAAAATCACCAGACAAAAAACAATTTATCCAACTGATTATGGACCAGGCCGACACTTTTGGCATACCAAACTTTCCAGAGCAGTATCTTTACTTTCTGGATCAACCTCAAATGCAACGCTACCGCATCACCCCCCCGGTGACAGAAAAAAGCCGGATTCTTGGTGAGTTCACTCTCGAAGATGCCAGGGGGCAATCAATCAGCGGTTTCGGGGAAGAGCTGGAGCAAGCTCTGCTCTTCTGCTCTCTGGCAGACAAGAGCTGCTTTGAACTGCCCGTAGACAGAGAGCAGCTCAATATCATGCTTCAGCATTACAAAAAAGACTTGAATGCCCTCTATGAACATATTGGCAATATCAGCTATAGCAGCTATGAAGACGCCAAAGAAGCGCGCAAGCTTTTAAATAAAGCATGGAAAAAGCTGAGGCTGCCGGTCCCGGCCTGGTTTAAAAACTGAGTCGAAAACATGGTATAACATCAGTCCATTCGAGCCGTCACCCTCTTTCAACCCGGCCGGACGGATGGGGTGTGGAGACTCTTGCGACAAAAGATTGAAGACTTTTCAGAAATTGTTATAATCCCAAGAGTTTCAGATTTCACTCGGCCCTGAAAGGAGTCCGCTATGCTCGAGATTGTAGAAAAAACATTGCTGGCAGGTATTGGTGCTTTAGCCCTGACCCAGAAAAAAGCTGAAGAGGTAATTGACGATCTGAAAGAACGCATGAACCTCAGCGAGGAAGAAGGAAAAAACCTGCTCGAAAAACTGCGTAATGCAGCCAAAGAAAATCAGGAGAAAATAGAGGAGCTGGCCCAGAATGAAGTAAAAAAGCCTGCGAGCGCGTCGGCGTTGTCACAGCAGACGAGTTCACCAAACTCCAGCGGAAAGTCGCGCAACTGGAAAACAGATCAAATCACAGTCATCCTGATAGGAAGCGGTCTGCCCCTTGCCACTGAATCGCATTAATCGCAATATCCGCTCACTGAAACGCTATCGCCAGGTTCTCGGTGTCCTGATCAAATATGGCTTCGGCCATATCATTGAACAGTTAAACATCGATTATTATCTCCAACTGGGTAAACGTATTGTTTCATTAGGGACAGCTTCGCGTGATCTCGAACGCCTGACTCAAGCTGCCCGCTTCAGGCTCGCACTTGAGGAATTGGGTCCAACCTTCATCAAACTCGGCCAACTCCTCTCGACTCGACCAGATATTGTTCCGGCGGATATCATTGAGGAGCTGGAGGAGCTGCAGGACCATCTCAATTCTGTTGATACGGATCAGATCGTTGCTCAAATACACGCGAGTTAGGCTATCCGGTCGAAGAACTGTTTGATCATTCGACAACCCCCTCGCGACAGCCAGTATTCCCAAGTCCATAGAGGGACCTTAAAAGTGGGGAACAGATTGTCTGCAAAGTTCGACGTCCGGGGATAGAAAACATCATAGAAACAGATATCGACATTATGATGGGGCTGGCTTATCTGGTCGAAAAGCATCTGCCTGGCGGAGACATGTATGACCCGATTTCCCTTGTTAAAGAATTTCGTCGAACCATTAACCGTGAGCTCGACTTTTCCCGAGAAGGTCGTACGATTGATCGCTTTGCAGCTAATTTTGCAGATGACGAATGCGTTCGAATCCCTGCTGTTTTCTGGGACTACACTGGCCGCACAGTCCTGACTCTTGAATACCTGGCAGGGATCAAAATATCCTGTCTGAATGACCTTGAAGAAGCGGGGATGGACCTCAAAGTTTTAGCCCATAACGGAGCCGACAATTTTCTCAAGCAGGTTTTATCCATGGCCTGTTCCATGCGGACCCTCATCCCGGAAATATTCATGTCCTATCTGATAATGTTATCGGCATCTTCGACTTCGGCATGGTCGGTCGACTCGATGATGATCTGAAACTACAACTGACGGAGCTGCTCCTTTCCGTTCTAAGACGTGATGTTGATCATATTATTTCGCAACTTCTCTATTCGGGCGACCTTCATGACGATTCAAACCTCAAAAGCCTCAAAAGAGATCTGACGGAATTTATCGATGACTATTACGATATCCTGCTTCAGGATTTAAAGGTTGGAAAACTGCTGATCGAGTTTGTTGAAATCCTCACGGAATATCGCATTAAATTCCCATCCAACCTCATGCTTCTCTCCAGAGCCCTTATCGCCATGGAGGGGATCGGACGTCAGCTTGATCCAGACTTTAACATGGTTGAACAACTCAAACCTTTTGCCGAGCAGATTGTCAAGGATCGCTATTCACCGAAGAACGTCGCCAAAGATGTTGCGAGAACCTTGCAGTCATACCAGTCTCTGGGAAAAAGTCTGCCGAAAGACATTAAGGAGTTCATCAATAAGGTCAATCGCAATAAATTTAAAATCGACCTTGAACATCGCGGTCTTGAGCGACTCATTAACGACCTGGACAAATCGTCCAACCGTATTTCATTCAGCCTCGTCATTGCCTCATTGATCATCGGTTCATCCTTAATCATGCAGTCCGATAACGGACCGATGCTATTCGGCTTCCCGGTATTGGGTCTTCTCGGTTACTGTGTTGCCGGCTTTCTGGGCTTCGGTCTTGCGATTGCCATCCTAAGATCCGGTCGTATGTGACACTGTGGCCTAATTGGCACAGGCTTATCAATTAATTGTGTGCCTCTGCAACACTTTGAGCTTTGACGTATCCTCCCCCCTTCCGAACAGACGCAGTTACAGCACCTTACACGAAACATATTAATTGGCACAATCTTTGCTTATAAGAGAAGAATCACTTTAGCAGATCGGTATATTTAAATGATTCTTCAACGTACACTCAATAAAATTGCAACTATTTCCGGTATCGGCCTTCATAGTGGAGCGCGGATCAATCTGACCCTGAGGCCCGCAACCGCCAATACCGGTATCATCTTCCATCGTACCGACGGTGAACAGGTTATTGATATCAAAGCTTGTTCGTCCAACGTTGTTGACACACGCATGGCAACGGTCCTCGGTTCTCATGGAATGACAATTTCCACAATAGAGCACTTTATGGCTGCCTTAGCAGCATTCGGCATAGACAATCTGCATGTTGACATAGATGGCCCGGAGGTTCCGGTTCTTGACGGCAGCGCGGCTCCTTTCATCCGCGAGATTCAGCAGGCAGGAATCAGAAATCTCGACAGTTGCCGCAAATTTGTAGCCATCCGGAAACCTCTCGAAATCATTGAAGGCGAAAAAAGAATCAGCATCATACCATCGCGTTTTTTTCGCATATCCTTTGATATCGCGTTTGATCACCCGGCGATTTCAGTTCAGAACTACAGCATGAAATTCAGCACTGAGACATTCTGCAAGGAAATTGCCTCGGCCAGAACCTTCGGTTTTCTTCATGAAGTTGAATATCTTAAAGCAAATGGACTCGCTCGTGGCGGTTCTCTGGAAAATGCTGTCGTTATTGATGATAAGGGTGTCATGAACCCTGAAGGCTTGCGTTTTCAGGATGAGTTCGTACGCCACAAGATTCTTGACTCATTTGGGGATTTCAGCCTCCTTGGCGCCCCGCTTCTGGGCCATATCCGAGCGTTTAAAGCAGGCCACGATTTAAATGCCCAAATGGTTCGCATGATCGAGGAAAATCCAAGCCATTGGACATATGTTGAATTCAGTGAAGAAGCTCTTAAGGAAGCAAAGCGGTTCAGCTCCAAATCATTTGCAATAGACCTTGCTTGGAATAAAGTTTGAATCAAACCCAGAACCATAATTACCAATAAAAAGCAGCCAAACGGCTGCTTTTTATATATAAAACTTTAATTTTTACTTATCGTGCTTGTTTTGCTCTAATGCATTTTATAGAATTACCCGTTGCCATTGCTTTACACGAACAGGCAAATGTTTATGCCCCCTAGCCAATCCACAACACACAACCCCAAAAAGTCGCAGCGCAAACGTCGCGAGTGGCTTTTAATATCCTTTGCAATTATCTTACTGATAGTAGTTCCCCAACTGGAGCAAAGGCTTGTCGAGTTAACCTCTCAACTGCCCATCAGCAACAGTATTATCGCCCTTGCTGTCATCAATCTGAATATTCTTCTGGTTCTACTTTTTCTGTTTCTGATTTTCAGAAATGTATTCAAACTGATTCTGGAACGTCGTCGCGGTGTGCCGGGGGCAAAGCTTCGAAGCAAGCTGGTTGGGGCTTTTTATAGCACTTTCTCTCGTACCTACGATGCTGCTGTTTTTTGTCTCTGCGGGGTTCATCAGCAGCAGTATTGATAACTGGTTTAACAATCAGGTTGAACGCGCTCTCGATGAGTCTCTCGAAGTCGCGCAAACCTACTATCGCAATTCTGAAGCCAATGCCCTTTACTATGCCGATCAACTGTCACAAAGAATTCAGAAAAATAAACTCCTCAATGAAGATAATCTGCCCCAGCTCAGAGAACTTATCATCAACAAACAGGAAGAATATAACCTCGGCATTGTTGAAGTATTTTCAGCAACACATGAAGAGCTGGTTCGTGTCGCCAATCCAAAACTTCCGATTATAGAAATCACAGCGGCAACGTCAGATCCTGTACGTGAAGGTCTTCAGGGAATCCGATTTTCGCAGATCACACCAGTCGGCCAAGCCGACCTGATCCGCGGTATTGTTCCCATTCTTTCTAACTGGAACCCGAAAGATATCGTTGGGGTTGTTGTTGTAAACTATTATGTCCCCTACTCCCTGATCAACAAGATGAAAGAAATATCTGAATCGGTTGATCAGTACAAAATCACCCGTTCGATAAAAGGCCAGATACAACAAAGCTATGTTATTGTTCTGCTTCTCATAGCTCTGATTATTATCTTTCTGGCCACATGGTTCGGCTTTCATCTCGCGCGTGGGATTACCGTACCGATCCAGGAACTGGCAACGGCAACGACACGGATTGCATCGGGCGATCTCGATATTCAGCTGCAAACGCGGAGCACAGACGAGATAGGAACCCTGGTCAATGCCTTTAATAAGATGACTGCAGATCTGAGGCAGAGCCGAATTGAGGTGAACAGCGCAAATCAGGAGCTGCAGAGCTCAAACCTCGAACTCGATCGACGCCGCAACTATATGGAAATCGTATTAGCGAATGTAACAGCGGGCGTCATTTCCATTGATCGCAATGGGCATCTGACAACAGTCAATAAATCAGCAGAGAACTTACTGATGATGAATGCAGACAAGGTTATTGGTAAAGACTTTCGCACAGTCATCCCAAGCCGGTATCTGCCGACAATCATGAACCTGCTAAAGAAGCTGTTTTATTCAGAACGCGGAACCGTTCACCAGCAGATGTCTGTACCTATCGGCAATGAAAAATATACGTTCATGGTCAATTTAACGACCCTCAGAGACAACAATAATAACTTCATGGGCACCGTGGTCGTGTTTGATGACCTCACGCAGCTGTACAAGGCTCAAAGGATGGCGGCATGGAGAGAAGTCGCTCGGAGAATTGCCCATGAAATCAAGAACCCGCTGACCCCGATCCAACTTTCGGCTCAGCGGTTACGGAGACGCTATCTTGAGCGCTTCTCAGATGATGATCACGTATTTGATGATTGTACAAAGATGATCAGTGATCAGGTCGATGAATTAAAAAACCTGGTCAATGAATTTTCAAATTTTGCCCGTATGCCGGCAACAAAACCAAGCGCAAACAATCTAAACGCTGTCATTGAGGAAGCCCTCGCCCTCTATCAGCCTGCACACAAAAATATTAACTTCATCAAGTCTCTGGATTTGAAATTACCAGACACATACTTTGATCGAGAGCAGATAAAAAGGGTCATCATCAATCTGTTTGAAATGCAATTGCTGCCGTTGGGGAAAAGGGCCGCATAGACGTCAGTTCTATCTATAATCAGGAACTGAAAATGATTACTCTGACAGTCGCCGACGATGGCTGCGGGATACCGCCGGAAGACAAAACCCGTTTGTTCGAGCCCTACTTCTCGACCAAAAAGACTGGCACGGGATTGGGACTAGCGATTGTTTCAACCATTATTACGGATCACAATGGCTATATTCGGGTCAGGGACAACTCTCCCGAGGGAACCATCTTTATTATCGAGCTTCCGGCGACACCCAGTAATTCATAACCATAGAGGAGCAATCATATATGAAAAACATTCTCATCGTTGACGATGAACAAAGCATTCGTCAAAGCCTTGACGGCATTCTGTCGGATGAAGGCTTCCAAACGTCTCTTGCATCAACGGGAGAAGAGTGTCTCGAAATTATTCAAACAGAAACACCGGATCTTATCCTCCTCGACATCTGGATGCCTGGAATAGACGGCCTCGAAACATTAACAAGAATCAAGCGCATTCTTCCGGCTCAGTTGGTCATTATGATGAGTGGACACGGAACAATAGAGACAGCGGTCAAGGCAACTCATCTCGGAGCTGTCGATTTTATCGAAAAACCACTTTCTCTGGAAAAAGTTCTTCTCTCTATTCAAAACGCGATGAAAATAGGCCAATTGGTTGAAGAAAACAAAGCCTTAAAAGAAAAATCGGCCAAGACTACCAGATGATCGGTGAAAGTTCGGTGATTAAACGCTTAAAAGACCAGATAAAACTTGCAGCACCAAGTTCAGGATGGGTATTGATTACAGGAGAAAACGGTACAGGTAAAGAATTGGTCGCTCGCGCAATCCATCAGCAATCGACTCGTGCCGACAAGCCCTTCATCGAAGTCAACTGTGCTGCAATTCCTGAAGAGCTCATCGAATCAGAACTCTTTGGCCACGAAAAGGGTGCTTTCACAGGAGCAACAGCAGCACGTAAGGGTAAATTCGATCAAGCCAATAGCGGCTCACTATTTCTTGATGAGATCGGAGACATGAGCCTGAAAACTCAGGCTAAAATTTTGAGGATCCTGCAGGAACGAAAATTCGAACGGGTCGGTGGAAATAAAACCATTGAAGTCGACGTCAGGGTTATTGCCGCTACAAATAAAAACTTACAGGAAGAAATCAAGGCCGGAAACTTCAGAGAAGATCTGTTTTCCGTCTGAATGTCCTGCCCTTCTCCGTCCCGCCACTGCGCGAACGCAAAGATGATATACCAAGACTCTGCCAGCACTTCCTGCGACATTTCTGCGGTAAAGAAAGTCGTGAAATAAAACCATCTCTGAACCAGCCCTCAAAGCCCTGCTCAGCTATGATTGGCCTGGCAATGTCAGGGAACTTAAAAATCTAAATTGAACGAATGGTTATTATGACACCGGAAAAAGAAATCAAGGTTAAAGACCTGCCTCACGGTATCAACACATCCACACCGTTCATAGAAAATAAGCCCCAAAGCACACAAAGAACTGAATTTCCCAGTTCTTACAGAGAGGCAAAAGAATTTTTGAAAAGGAAATTTTTAATTGAGAAGCTGAAGAAAAACAAATGGAATATCTCTCGAACAGCAGAAGAGATTGGCCTTGAACGCTCAAACCTCCATCGCAAAAATAAAATCCTACGATATAGAGCCGGAGTGAGAAGCAAGTCCCTCTCCTCATTATCGTGTACGGTTTAACCCTACACATAAAAAAAATAAAAGATAAAAAA
>LQAG01000147.1_pt1 | contig 30614 bp, 46 predicted proteins | sample 1535801 | NCBI WGS metagenome assembly LQAG01 (sample SAMN04331584, study PRJNA305678) | bioreactor metagenome | isolation source: bioreactor_3 inoculated with Wadden Sea sediment 1st replicate of a... | place: Germany:Bremen
GGATGAAAAAAAGAAATCTTCAAAATTCTGAAAGACATCAAACCTAATGACATGGACTCTGGAGAAACGGCCAGTAAAAAAAATTCGCTCGCTCATTGAAAACACACCGGTTGATGAAGAGCTCCAAGATTATATGGGTGAATTTTACAGAAGGCTTTCCAAAAAAATGCCATGTCCCGGCGGTTCCGGTGGCGGTTAGATCCAGCGCTACAGCAGAAGACCTGCCCGGAGCCAGCTTTGCCGGCCAGCAGGATACTTTTCTCTGGATAAGGGGCATTGATGATGTGTTCACCCATATAAAAAATGCTGGTCCAGTCTTTTTGCTGCAAGAGCCATCTATTACAGAGCCAAAATGGGATTCCCCCATGAAAAAGTTGAAATTTCGGTGGGAGTTCAGAAAATGGCAAATGCCTGGACTGCAGGAGTCATGTTCACTTTAAACCCAGCCACAGGCGACAGAGCATCCATTGCCATTGACGCGAACTGGGGATTCGGGGAAAGTGTTGTCAGCGGTGAATGCACACCTGATAATTTTATTGTCAATAAAGTTACCAACGAAATTATCAAAAAACCATTTCCCATAAAACCTTTCTGTTCACCCGTGATCCTGAAAACCATTGCGTTATAAAAAAGGATGTTCCTGTAGAAAGACAAGACACTCAATGTGTTGTGGATTTGGATGTTATTGAGCTTGCCCAGATTGGGAAGAAAATTGAAACTCATTACGGCAAGGCAATGGACATTGAGTGGGCCATCGACAAAGACACGCCGGAAAGCCAAGATCATGATACTACAGAGCCGCCCTGAAACGGTTTGGAGTGACAAAAAAGTGGGGCCGGTTGTGGCTTCAAGATCCTCTGCGCTCGAACATATCTGCGCAGGACTTGTTGCAGGCAGGAAAATCAGCAGTTGATCAGAATACTTATCTTGTTTGAACGCCTGGCCTTGAAATTCAGGGCCGGGCAAACAATATAACCTTGTGCGCATCGCGCCAGCAACCTTATTCGTATATCAAACAATGTTGCCGTAAAAAAGGAGAACAGTTTATGAAAGACATGAGAGATTTTATTGCCACCTGTGAAGAAAAAGGTCTTTTGAAACGAATCACAGCTGAAGTTGACACCCATCTGGAATTGTCACACATCGCCAAATTAAACGAAGAGGCCCATGGCCCGGCCCTGCTGTTTGAAAATTGCAAAGGCCACACATCACCGGTTATTACCAGTGTGGCCACCACCGTTCAACGGCTTGCCATCATCATGGGAGAGGATGAAAACTCAAGCCTTACCGACCTTTACGGGGCCTGGGCTGAAAAAGCAAAAAAGCCCATTCCACCGGTATATGTTGACAAATCAAAAGCCCCTTGCAAAGAAAATATTATGATGGGAGATGACGTGGATTTGAATACTTTCCCTGTCCCTCATTACTACCCTTTAGATGGTGGAAAATATTATGGAACTGCCCATTTTATCATTACAAAAGATCCCGATTCCGGCTGGGTAAACCTGGGCACGTACAGAAGTCAACTTCTGGGGAAAGACAAAATCGGTACCCAGTTCATCAAAGGAAAACATGCTGACATCATGCTGAAAAAATACCAGGCCCTTGGGAAACCTATGCCCTGCGCCTCCATTTCAGGGTGTGATCCGATATTGTTTATCCTTGGCGCTGCCCGCGTTGGTGCGTTTACCAGTGAATATGACGTGGCAGGCGCCTTTCGTGGTGAAGCAATCGAAGTTGTCAAAGGTGAGGTGGTTGATCTGCCGATCCCAGCCCATGCAGAAATTGTTGTGGAAGGTTTTGTAGATGCGGAAAAATTCATGGAAGAAGGACCGTTCGGCGAATATACCGGATATTATTCAGGCGTTGGTACCGATCCGAGAAACTTCATTGATGTGAAATGTGTGACGTACAGAAACAACCCGATTCACTGGGGCACAACGGTTGGCCGTGCTGTCACCGATTCCCATATGGTTATGGCGTTGTCTTACGGGGCAACCCTCTGGCAGCAGCTCAATGAAATGAATATACCGGGTTTGAAAAACTGCTATTGCCCGCCGGAAGGTGCCGGCCGATTCCTGGCTATTATTTCCATGAAACAAATGTATCCCGGGCATGTTGACCAGGTGTTGACAGCAGCCATTTCCACTGAAATGGGTGCATATGGCCTTAAAACGGTTATTGTGGTGGATGACGACATTGATTCATGGGACATTCCAAGGGTCATGTATGCCATGAGTTTCAGATTTCAGCCCAATCGCTGCCAGATCATCAAGAGGGGCCGATCTACTCCGCTTGATCCTTCTTTGCCTATCAATGCCAGATGGATTACAGGAAGACTTCTCATGGATTGCACGATTCCCTATGAATGGGATCCCAAACCCATACAGATCCAACTGGACCCCGCCGTGGTGGAAAAAGTAAAAGAAAGATGGTCGGAACTCGGTTTATAAGGAAAGGATGACTCGTGAAACCTATTCGATATACAAAAGCGATGACAGATGAATTCGTCCGTGACGGATACTGGACCCAGGAAACCTTTTATGACTTCTGGGAAAAAAATGCCAGCGAAATTCCGGACCAGGAAGCTCTGGTGGATTCAAAATACAGACTCACCTGGAAAGAGGCCTTGAAACGGGTGGATGCCATGGCAATTTCCTGGGTTGAAATGGGGATAGAAAAACATTCCAGGGTGATCATTCAGTCGCCAAACAGTGTGTATGGCTTTCTTGCAAGAATAGCCTGTGAACGGGCCGGTTTGATTTCTCTGACGGTGTATCCTTACCTGAGAAAAAAAGAACTGACTTATATGGTGGACAGAACCAAGGCATCAGCGGTTATTATTCCGCACACCTACAATAAATTCAATTACCTTGAAATGTATGCGGATCTGCAAAAAGACTTTCCCCACCTGCAAAAATTTTTCTTGTTTGATGATCAGGTTCCGGGCAAAGCGCCAAACGGTACTTTTTCCCTTCCCAGCATTGTTGAAAAAAGAGTCAAACAGCCCATCGATAAAGGCATTCTGGCACAAAGACGTCTGGATGCTATAGAAAATGTAGCCATTTTGACCACCGACGTCAGGCACCACCGGAATACCCAGCTGGTCGAATGGCCGGCTGCACCCCGGATATGTACCGCCAAAGGCCGGGTAGATATTTGGAGTCTGACAAAAGAAGACATCACAATGGCCATTGCACCTCATGCAGGGGGTGCCGCAGGAACCTTGACCTATTTTGCAGCTCCGATTGCAGGGGCCAAAACCGTTATGCTTGAGGAATTTTCACCAGATGCTGCCCTGGCACTTATTGAAAAAGAACAGGCAACAGCTATCGGGGTGGTTCCTACCCACCTGATTCGAATGCTTGAGGCTGATATATCAAAATATGACTTGAGTTCACTCAGATTTATTCGGTCGGCCGGGGGATACCTGCCGCCCCAGGTGGCGGAGGAAGCGGAAACAGCTTTTGGCGCTTCCATCACCAGTGATCTCGGCACTCAGGATATGGGATCGGTGTCAGGATGCCGGGTGGAAGATTCCAAGGACTTGAGGCGGCGAACCGTCGGCAGAATGCTTCCGGGAACAAAGTAAGGCTGGCACATCAGGAAACAGAGAAATTGCCGTGCCCGATAAAGAACCCGGCATCTTGTATTTCAGGGGCCCCATGCGCCGCCGGATATTACAGGGATGAAGAGCTCACCTCAACGGTATTTGACAAAGACGGGTGGACCACGACCGAAGATATTGTCAAGTTTGATCATGGGTGTCTGTGGATATTAGGCAGGGCCAAAGACATGATCATCCGGGGTGGACAGAATATTTATCCGGCCGAGGTGGAAGGGCTTTTGAATGATCATCCCGCTGTGGGTTCAGTGGCCATTGTCGGCTACCCGGACAGGGAGATGGGCGAGCGCTGTGCCGCTTATGTGATCCCTAAACCCGGGATGAACTTCGATTTTAAAACCATGGTCGAGCACCTGAAATCCAAAGATATCGCCATGTTCAAACTTCCCGAACATCTGGAGGTTGTCACTGAATTCCCGACAGTCGGCGATTCCGGCAAGGTGAACAAGGAAACCCTGAAAAAAGATATCAAAGAAAAACTGGGCTTGTAACCTCAAACCTGCGGCAGAGAAAACAAATTCTCAAGCTTTCTGCCGCAGGTTTAACAAAGGCAAAAAACATGAATACACCGAAAACGGTTTTGATCATATCTACCCTGGACACCAAAAGGGATGAGACACGGTATCTAAAATACAAATTTAAAGAAATCGATGTGCTTCCTCTTTTGATGGACCTTTCAATGCGGGGAAAAGAACCTTCCAGAGCGGAACTTACCCCTTCTCATGTGGCTTCAGCTGGCGGCAGCACCATTGAAGAAATCAACCAGTCCAAAGAACGTTCAACCATCACCAATATCATTATAGATGGTGCCACCAAAATTGCCAGAGACCTTTATATGGCGGGCAAATCCATGGTGTAATGGCCATTGGCGGTTCAACAGGATCATTGATGGCAACCGATGTCATGCGTTCCCTGCCGTTTGGTATTCCAAAGCTGATGATTTCCTCTACTGCAGCGTTACCGGGGTTATCTACCAGATATATCGGTACCAGTGATATCCTTTTGTTTCATTCGGTTATTGAAATAACCGGAGTAACCGATATGCTCAAAAATGTCATGGACAGGGCGTGTTATGCCATGAAAGGAATGATCAAATATGTGGATAATACCTTGGCGGCCCACAACAAGAAAACCATTGCCATGACCATGCTGGGACCGTGCGAACAATGTGCCGCGCTGTTCGTGCCACCCTTGAAAGCCAAGGATTTCAAATCACTGGATTTTCTGCAGCCGGTGTCGGGGACCAGGCCATGGAAAAATGATTGCCGAAGGATTTTTTCATGGTGTCATAGACCTGGCTCCGGGCGGGGTAGGAGAACACTATTTTGGCTATATGCGGGACGGTGGACCTGATCGCCTGGAATCTGCGGCAAAAACAGGGATTCCCCAGATTATTTCCACTTGTTCTGTCAACCACATGACCCCTGCCCGGTCAAAATACAAAAAGGAGTTTCATGAACGGCGAAAATATGACCTTGATAAATTCCGGACCTGGCTGCGCCTTTCACCGGACGAACTTAAACAGGTGGCCAATGAATTTGCCAGAAAACTAAATGGTGCCAAAAAACCAGTAAAAATCATAATACCGCTGAAGGGATGGTCATCTGTTGATGCACCGGGAAACCCGACCTATGACCCGGAAGAAGACAAAATTTTCACTCAAACATTGCGTAATTTACTTGATTCGAACATCGAGATATTGAAATCGAGGCAAACATGGAAGATCCGGTATTCAGCCAGACAGTCATAAAAACGGCGCTGGAGATTTTTTAATGGACGCTGCATTTGAAAGGCGGTTAATCTCAAAAATTGAACCGATGTATAGAAACGGGCGGGATGGTGACTGGGAACATATTCTGCGCACCGTTGATCTGTGCAGATATTTGATATCACACGAAAAAGGGGACTCTGGCATTGTTCTACCAGCTGCATACCTTCATGACCTGGGATGGGCCGTAGTTGACTATGCAGATTTCAATGCTGCCACACCCGGAGTAAAAACCAACACCACCAGTTTTTCGCAACATATGGAAAAAGGCGCCATTCTCGCTGGTGAAATATTAAATGAACTATCTTATGGTGAGTCTGAAACGAAAGAGATTCAAAGCATTATAAAAATCCATGATCTGCCTGAAGCAGTTTTCAAGATGAACAATATCAATGCCACCCTGGTGGTGGAAGCTGACCGTCTAGACAGATACGGCAAAACAGGAATCATCCGTTTTAAAACCATGTTCGGAAAAGAAAAAATCAGGGGTCCTTACTGGGAAGAGGCAAAAAAACTTCGAAAAGATGGCCTGAAAAACTGGTTCATCACCCCCACCGCCAGACATTTATCCCAAAGGCTTGCACAGAAATGGGATTGTTTGATTAGATATTTGTTGCCTGGTTCATGCACCAGACATAATAGTTCACTTACAAAAATGGAAGGACCAGACATGATAGTAAAAAAACTGGATGCGAAAAAATCCTGATACAAATTTCCAGTGAATTGTCAGCAAAAGAGGCAATGCAGGTATTTGAAGCAAAAAAAAGTCCCATTTTTAGCAGTGGTGGACGACGGTAGATTCAAGGGATTGGTTGCAAGACGGGATTTGAGGGAAGCAGCATCCTGGACAATTTCAACCCAGGATATCTTTGAAATGCAGTATTTTAATGAAAAATTAAAAGTAAAGGACATCATGGTAAGAAAACCGGTGACTCTATCCATTGATGATTCTGTTGAAACTGCCATCAAGAAAGGGAGCCAGTTCGGCCGCAGTTTTTGCCCGTTATGGATGGTGACAAATTGGTGGGAACTCTTTCCAACAGGGATTTTACCCTGGCCTTAAGCCAGCTCCTAGGGCAGGATGCAGGCGTCACGGGATGACCATTGATTAATGGAGACTCAAATAACACCATAAAAGAATCCTTGAAGATCTTTTTGCTGCCGACGTTAAAATCATGGGCCTTTTTACGCTTAAAAACCCTAATACCGGGACCAAGCGTCTTGTAATTCGGTTCAATATTAAATGCTTCAAAAAAATTATCTCGGTTCTTGAAGAAAAAGGATACAACCTGTTGGAAAAAGCCACACACTCAAACAAAAATTCGCTATCTTAAAAACAAGGAGTTATAATGACAAAACGCTTAATTGTGGGGATCGCTGGTGCCAGTGGGGTCATTTACGGTGTTCGTCTGCTTGAGGTTCTAAAACAGGCTGACATTGAAACTCATTTGATTATCTCAGAAGCGGGAAAACTGAACATCAGGATCGAAACCAGTTATGACGTGGATGATGTACTTTCCATGGCAGATGCCACTTATACCAATAGAGATATTGCCGCATCGGTTGCCAGCGGTTCGTTTCAGACCATGGGGATGGTGGTTGCCCCCTGCACCGTAAAACACTTTCGGGAATCGCTAATTCTTACAATGAAAACCTTTTGATTAGGGCCGCAGACGTTCAACTCAAGGAAAAACGCAAACTGGCTTTGATGTTCAGGGAAACCCCATTGCATGTGGGCCATTTGAGACTGCTGACTCTGGCTGCGGAAATGGGCGCCCATATTGTTCCACCCGTGCCAGCCTTTTATCATCATCCCGAGACACTGGATGACATCATCAACCAGTCTGTTGGAAAAGTGCTCGATTTCATAGGCATCTCCCATACCCTTTTCAAACGCTGGGACAATTCAGAGTTGGAAAAACTAAACTCAGAACTCAATTGAACATCGGCTGAGGCACAGCAATTTGTTCACGAAAGGCCCCCAAGATGCTCCATGCCAAATGTAAAATCACGGTCATTAAAAGAACCGTAAACCAGGATCTTATTAATGACTATTTGAAAAATTCCATAAAAGACAGCTGTCTTTGCAGCACGTTTCAGGAAGGGGATGAATTCTTTGTCACTTCTGAATTCAACATGCCGAAAAATTTCTGCCACTGGGCCTGGGCAGACATTCGAAGAGAAATTCTGGCAGTCATCAACGGTGCCTCCTATGCCTGGTACCGAGAGCCGGGGACAGTCATTGCCGGTTGCACTGACTGGTTCCGCCCCGTGTATTTCAAAATTGAAAGCCTTCCCACTTCCGCTGCCTCAAGAGATAAAAAATATGAAGCTGTGCTGTTTGATCTGGACGGCACATTGGTGGACTTTCAATGGGACTTGGATAAAGCCATCACAGAAATCTGTGCCATCCTTTCAGATGCCGGTATGGATATGAATCGGTATGGACAACCGCCCAGTTATGCCAGCTTGTTCAACGTTACCCTGGATATAACTGATCAATGGATCAGCCGGAATGCGGCGGAGGATGCACGAAACCTTCTTGAAAAAATGGATGAAGTTTACGACCGGTATGATCAGGATGCCATGACACGGTGGAAGCCTTATTCCGAAACCCGGACAATATTGACAGAGCTGATCGGAAAGGGGTAACCGTCTGGGGTTGTAAGCAATTGCGGCCGAGAATCTGTCCACGGCATTCTATCCCGTTTCAACCTGACCCATTTTTTGAGATTATTCTGGCCCGTCAGGACATGTCCCGGCTCAAACCCCATCCTGAAAGTCTGGCTCTGGCCCTTCAGACATTATCTCTTCCACCGGAACAGGTGTTGTTTGTCGGTGATTCAATCAATGACATCCTTGCTGCAGATAAGACCGGTATGGCTGCCTGTTTTCTATCCTGCGGTGAAAGCCGGGTTACCGGCCTCTCCGCAGCCCTGAATGTACACCATATATCCCACCTGTCGATCTTCAAAAAATTTTATAATTCACCCACGGCCCCTCTAAGTTCTGATACAGGCAATTTAACATCTTACCAGGTCAAAAACCATTCACCTTCCGGTGACAAACATGATCAGTCTCGCCTGGACAAACAGTAAACTTGCGGTTGACAGTTCCCATCCCATGCGTTATGAAACTGGTAAAGTAACCCAATATTCTTTTCCAGTTTCAGGAGATGTCACACCCTGCCATGAACCGAGAATATGAAATCAGATCCGACAACACGCTCACCGTCATAGAACAACTAATAAACCAGGGCATCAACAAAATATCCGCCATCATCCGCCATTCCGAGCGGTTTTATTCAACCAGCGCTCGCATGGAACCTTTCATGAATCTCACGCCTGAAGGTATGCAGTATGCGGAAAAAATGGGGCAGGACCTGCCGTCAGGCATTCGGCCTCGGCTGTACTCGTCTCATATCGGCCGCTGCATTGAAACCGCGTATCTCATTGACAAGGGTTTTTTCTGTCGACACGGTCTGAGAATCCCCCACAACCAAATCAATGAAATCCTGGCCCCATTTTATTTGATTGATATTGAACAGATCATTGGTTTATTTAAAAAGAGAGGCACAAATAATTTTCTCCGGACTGGTTTGAACATCAATTGATGAGTCCATCATGGAACCCTGTAAATACGGCAGCCACCCTCACCCGTTTCATGGTGAACTGCATTGACGGCCTATCGGAAAATGAAATCGCCATCTGCGTATCCCATGACTGGAATATTTATCCCCTCAAAGAATTTGCCCTGAACCTGCCGCACGAGGAGGTCGGAGATGTGGGCTACCTTGACGGGGTGGTTTTTTTGAAAATGACGGCCGTATATATGTTACCTCGTACCAGACAAATCCGCAGCCCGTTGATACTGCATTACTCGAAGCATCTTCCGGTTGATCGGCTGCTGGCTGAACCGAAACAATGGGAAAGGCAGCATAATGGATCCTTTGGACGAATTTCCGGATTCCTTCAACCAGCTGGACAATACCAGTCTGAATCTTCTGGGCACGATCTACCATCCGGATATCTGTTTCAACGATCCGGCTCATACCTTAGGGAGCCTGCCTGTCCCGAAACGGTATTTTGAATCCCTGTACGAAAACATCGTCAGAAAAAATGGCCGAACTAACAGGCACCCCAGAGACCGGCCCGGTGCAAGGCCTGATGAACCAGCGAACCCTGGGGCTTTACTTCAGCCTGGTGAACTTTTACTTCAGGCATGACCGACACGGCACCTGCACCCACCTGCTGGCAGAGGTGTCCAACACCCCCTGGAACGAACGGCCCTGTTACGCCCATAACCTGTCCGGCATCGTGGCAAACATGCCCGACAACCGCAACCGCATCTGACAAAAAGAAAGGAACTGTCCCATGAAACATACCCGCATTACCATCATCTGTGAAAATCGGGCCCACATGGCCAAAGGCATCATGGGCGAACACGGATTCGCAGCCTTGGTGCAACCCCGGATACCCTGCTTGCTCATGGACACGGGCCAGGGCTGGGTCTGGCCCACAACGCTAACGCCCTGAAAATAGACCTGGCCGCCCTGGACGGCGTGGTGCTCAGCCACGGCCATTACGACCACACCGGAGGGCTCAAGCAAATCCCGGCCCAGGAAAACCCTTTGGCCGTTTATGCTCATCCCGACCTGTTTGCCGGCAAATACCTGCTTCCTAAAGACGAGGACCCCGCTTACATCGGCATCCCCTTTACTCAATCCGCACTGGAAGAAACGCTCAATGCCCGGTTCGAATTCCACGGCAACTACACTGAAATTGCCAGAGGCGTGTTCTTTTCCGGACAAGTGCCCCGGACCTGGTCTTTTGAACCTTCTGATGACCGACTGGTCACCGAGACCCGCGACGGTTTCATCCCGACCTTTTCGACGATGCCAGCCTGCTCATTGAGACCTTATCCGGCCCGGTGATCCTCACCGGATGCGCCCACTCCGGCATCGTCAACATCATGGAACACTTTGCCGAAAAATCAGCCACCAGGCGTTTCTTGCCGTAATAGGCGGTACCCATCTGGCTTTGCCAACGACCCGTCCCAACTGGACCAGGCCATGGATGCCTTTGACAAATTTAAGGTCCGTACCATAGCCGTATCCCATTGCACGGGAAACGAAGCCGCGGCCCGGCTTTTCCAGCGGTTCCAGGACCGGTTTGCCTTTGCCGGGGCCGGCTGGCATATGGATTTTTAAAACCCCATCTCACGTCGAAGCAAAAGGAGGCTGCAACGATGCCCGACCTGCTTGTCCGGCTGTATGACCTGCCCGGGGCCGCATCTGAACAAAACCGTCTTGCCGACCGGGGCATTGTGATCCGCCGGGCCATGACATATGAAAAACATACCGTTGTTCAATGGGTAAAACACCGTTTCGGCACCGGCTGGGCCAGTGAGTGTGACGTGGCCTTCAGGCGTGTCCCGGTATCTTGTTTCATCGCCACCGAAGCAGGAAACATTGCCGGTTTTGCCTGCCATGACGTCACCTGCCTGAATTTTTTCGGACCAACGGGCGTGGATGAGAAAAGACGCGGCACCGGCATTGGCAAAGCCCTCCTGCTGTCATGTCTTCACGCCATGACAGCCCAGGGTTACGCCTACGCCGTCATCGGCGGTGCCGGTCCTACCGAGTTCTTTGTCAAAACCGCCGAAGCCCAGCCCATTGCCGATTCCACTCCCGGCATTTACCATGATCGACTCACCATCCAGGATACGAACAAAGGAGAAACCCCATGAGCCAGCATATGCAGATAACCGTGACCATCCGGCCGTTTTACAAAAAAAGCTTTGAAAAAACCTATCCCCGCCTGGCCCGGCACTTGTCATTTCAGGACCCGGATCTCGTGGACAGCAACCCGTCTCTGTATGAGCTGGCCCAAAAAATCGACATGCTTCTCTATCGGTACGACGGTACCCGCTCAGACAGTGCTGCTCGATCACAAACATCAGCTGACACAGACATTTCATGCCATTGAGGAACACATCGCCGACCGGAATCTGGCCAAAGTGGACAAACTGCTCTACACCCTGGAAGATATCTTTGATGACATCGAATTTCACCTGGACTGAGCCTGGCAAAAAAAATCATCTTGTAAAAACCATTTTTCCGGGCGGTGATGTCCCTACAAACATTTTTTTTACTTGAACCGGACATTCGATGGTCCTAAGGCATAGGAAGCCTTTTTGAAAGACAACTGATTGGGCGCTGTGAGTCTCCTCAGTTTGGAAACTCTTTGCTTTATATTTCGGATTTGTGTGGTTTTTAATTTTGAATCATCAAGAATCTAAAAACATTGATTCATTCATAAAGGTTTTTTTGACAATGAAAAAGTATCGCCTTTCAGATCTCATCGACATTGAAGCGCTCCAAAATATGGCTGATTCCTTTTATCAATCAACCAGCATGCCTTTGGGCATCATTGATGCGATAGACAATTCGATTCTCGTGCGTGCTGGATGGCAGGATATCTGCACCAGATTTCATCGTGTGCATCCGCAAACCCTTGTCAACTGTCAAGAAAGCGATAATTTCATTAAAGATCACTTGAAAAACAAAGAGGTCTGCCAATATAAATGCAAAAACGGTTTATGGGATATTGGAATGTCTATCACTATCTCTGGCAAACATCTGGCGACCATGTTTCTGGGGCAGTTTTTCTATGAAGACGAAAATCTGGAAAGAAAATTCTTTGTTGGCCACGGTGAAAAATTCGGTTTTGATATTGACCTATACCTGAAGGCACTGGATCAAGTGCCTCATTTCACCCATGAAAAAATCGAATATATCCTTTCATACAGTCAATCATTTGTCGGGTTCATTACAAAAATTGCAGAAAGTGCATTAGCCAATAAAAATTCCGACGTACAGCTTCGGGAACAAAATCAGATCATGCAGGGAATTCTGCAACATACGCATATCATGCTGCCTTTCTTGATCGCCAATTTAACTATCTCTGGGCGAATCGCGCTTATGCCGATACCTGCAAAAAGACGTCCTCCTTTTTAGGGGAAAAAATCATTTTGAACTCTATCCCCATAAGAAGAACCATGTTGTTTTTCAAACGGTTGTCGATACAGGAGAACCCTTTTTATTGAAGCCGACCCTTTTAAGTTCCCTGACCGGCCTGAAAGGGGGATTACCTACTGGGACTGGAGTCTGATTCCCGTCAAGCATGAATCAGATAAGGTAACAGGGCTTGTCCTCACTCTGGCTGATGTTACACGGCGGGTAACGGCAGAAAACGTGACACGCCAAAGCGAGAAAAAATACCGCCTGCTTTTTAACATGGGTTTGGATGCCCTGTTTTTGGCAGACAGCGATACCAATCAAATTTTGGAATGCAACGCCAAAGCTTCACAGTTATTCGGTTATACTTCCCAGGAATTACTGTCCATGAAAATGACTGATTTCTCCAAGGCCGCTGAAGTAACCCACGGGGATTGTCTGCAGAATCCTTCAAAAAATGGAAGGGATTACCAGACAAAAGATGGGAAGATAATTTCAGTAGAAGTCACTTTCGAAAACATTTGTCTTGCCGACAGACCGGTGTACCTTGCCATCATTCGTGACATCACTGATAAAAAGCAGGCCCAAAAGGCCCTGCGGGAGAAAACTCGATTTTTGCAAAACATTATTGACAATACCACTGACCTTGTTTCCGTGACTGACTTGGATGGCAACTTCAAATTCATCGGATCTTCCTGCAGTATCCTTGGATATGATCCGGGTTTTCTTATCGGCAGGAACGTCATGGAATTTGTCCACCCTGACGACTACCAGAAAATCGCAGCTGTCTTTTCAGATTGTTTGACCACCAGAGAAGATGCTCGAAAGGTCGAATACCGATATCGCCGTGCAGATGGAGACTATCTGTGGTTTGAGACCATCAGTAAGTTCATTCTTGATGCTGCTGGAAATGCTCAGGAAATCCTATTTTCTTCAAGAGATTTTACAGCACATAAAGAAACCGAAACAGAATTGAAACGAAATTGAATGGATGCTTTCCAGAAAACCGGTTTCAAACATCGATGCACATACGGACAATCACGATCAGGGATATGGCGACCTGACTGAATTGAATCGAGATGGCATTATCCTGAAATCCATTGGTCGCGAAAGCCTGAAAAGCTTTACCAGTGAATATCTGGATTTGCTCGGGACGTCTTCTGCAATCTACGAGGCAAACGGCAATTATGCCTTTGGGATTTTTGCTTCAGGCTGGTGCCGGATGATGGACAGGGCCTCGCGTAAACTTTGCGGAAGCCCTGACAGTGTTGAAGCGCTCAACTCAGGCCGGTGGCTGTGCCATGAATCCTGCTGGACTGACTGCTCCAAAGAGGCTATTGCCAGACGAGCACCGGTGGATATTGAGTGCAACGGCGGTATTCGGTTATACGCCGTGCCCATTTTTCGGGTGAAAATGTAATAGGGGCGATCAACTTCGGGTATGGAGATCCTCCAAAAGATTCTAAAAAACTCAACATGCTGGCTGATGTCTACCATCTCAACCGCGAAGACCTTCTTGGCGAGGCCACGGCGTATGATTCCCGACCTCCCCATATCATTGAGATGGCAAAAAAACATCTCAGCAGCACTGCCAGACTCATCGGTTCAATGGTCGAAACCACGCAGGCAATGGCAGCGTTGCAGGAAAGACAAAATCAAATTAGCAGTATATTTAGAAGTGCACCCGTCGGAATAGGGTCGAGTGTCAACCGGATCCTGATCAAAGTCAACAGGCGACTGTGTGAAATGACCGGATATGATGAAACAGAGCTGATCGGAAACAGCTCCCGGATGCTGTATTCCCGTGATGAAGATTTTGAATTTGTGGGACGGGAAAAATATTCCCAGATAGCTGATAATGGCACGGGCATGGTGGAAACCAGCTGGCAGAAAAAGACGGGACCATCATGGATGTCCTGCTCAGCTCAACTCCCGTGGACCTGCAGGACCATTCAAAGGAGTCACGTTCACCGTTCTGGATATCACCAAACGCAAAAAGGCTGAAAAAGAGTTGAAGCTGTCCCAAGAAAAAATGCTCTCGGTTCTGGACAGTATCGATTCCACCGTGTATGTGGCAGACATGGACACCTGCGAAATTCTGTTCATGAATCAAAAAATGATCACTGATTTCGAAGGAGACAAAACAGGGGAAATATGTTACCGTGCCTTTAGGAAAAATCAGGAACCCTGTGGATGCTGTACAAACGATCAGCTGATTGACAGGCATGGGAACCCGGCCGGTGTCCGTATATGGCATGACAGAAACCCTGTTACAGGCAAGTATTATATTAATCACGACCGGGCCATTGAATGGACGGACGGCCGCCTGGTACGAATGCAGATCGCTACCGATATTACCGACCTGAAAAAAATGGAATCTCAACTTTTCCAGGCCCAGAAGATGGAATCAGTCGGCCGGCTGGCTGGTGGCGTGGCCCATGATTTCAATAACATGCTGGGAGTTATTCTCGGCCATACGGAAATGGCATTGCAGCAGACAGATGAAAATCACGATCTGTATTCCGACCTGAAAGAAATCCAAAGCGCAGCAACGCGTTCTGCTGAGATTACAAAGCAGTTGCTGGCTTTTGCCAGAAAACAAACCATTTCTCCCAGACAGCTGGATTTAAATGATACTGTGGAAAGCATGCTGAATATGCTGCGCCGGCTAATCGGAGAAAATATCGACCTGGTCTGGAAACCTGCAGCACATCTGTGGCCGGTTAAAATGGACCCGTCCCAGATCGACCAGATCCTTGCCAATCTATGCATCAACGCACGGGATGCCATTTCCGGGGTAGGCATGCTCACCATTGAAACCGGTAAAAGACATTTGACGAACAGTCCTGCATCGAACATCCTGACCTTATCCCCGGTGATTTTGTCCTGCTGGCAGTCAGTGATAATGGGTGCGGCATGGAAAAGACACTCTGGACAATCTGTTCGAGCCGTTTTCACCACCAAAGAGGTAGGCAAAGGCACCGGTTTAGGACTTGCCACCGTCTATGGCATTGTCAAACAAAACAACGGTTTCATCAATGTATACAGTGAACCCGGCCAGGATCCACGCTTAAAATCTACCTGCCCCGGTTGGCTGCCTCTGAAGGCCCTGACAGGCATGTGCCTGAGAAAAACCAGTTGTTGGGGGACGGAAACCATCCTGCTGGTGGAAGATGAACCGTCTATTTTAAGAATGGCCCGGATGATGTTGGAGAGAAACGGGTATTCCGTGCTCCCGCAGTCACCCCGACAGAGGCTGTAGAAAAAGCCAAAACCATTCCGGCTCCATTGAATTGCTTATGTCGGATGTGGTTATGCCGGAAATGAACGGCCGTGACCTGGCTGTAAAAATCACCGCCCTTTTCCCGATATCCGGCTCTTGTTCATGTCCGGATATTCCATGGATGTCATTGCCCATCAGGATGTTCTTGATGACGGGGTGGCATTTCTCCAGAAACCTTTTTCGATGGAGGATCTAATGAAAAAGGTGCGAAACGTTTTGGATAATGCCCCTGGTGAAAATTAAAGTATAATATCCACTGTTCGTTTATTCACGACCTGGAAAATCATATATATACCGACATGATTCCGGCAATGTTTCAAGGACATTTGATGTAAACATCAATGTCATTTATCATCAGAAATTGTCTGTTTGGTGAGCGATAGTGGTTGCGGGACTGTTGATTTTGTGCTCCTGTAAGCCAGCGACCTTCTTATCGAAGACCAAGCTTCAAAACTGGCTGCAACTATCCATCGAACAGTATATCGACTATCAAAAGAGGAGGCCATCCAACGAGCTTTTCTAATGGCTCTGTCAGCAGTTACCAAGCAATGTGGGATGACATTTCAATAGAAGCCATCTTCAAGGAACTCAGATCTCTTTTGAATAATCAACCTGTTTCAAAAGAAAAAGAATCCAGTATCCTGATATCCACACTAATCTGTTCAAATAACAGATATCTCCTTGCTGCAAACAGTGCTTTGCGATATAAACATCAATGCGATGAAGACCACAGAAACAGACGCTGTCATAATTTAAATCTCTTTGCTGCCGTGATGGTTCATTACATAATGTGCTGATGCACCTTAAAAACATTTTCAAGACCTGGGAGCCGAACCGGATGCAACGGCTGAGGATTTCTCAAAAATTCGAATCGATTACCCGGTAACGTGAGGAATTCTCCAGCGATAACAAGTTTGAACAGCAACAATGAAAACCCATTTCAAAACGGTTGAACAATGGCTGAAAAATATAAAAACACACACAACATCTTCTCATCAATCCCTGAGCACATCCAGGAAGAAATATTTAAAGACCTGCTCAAGACGGACCATATCCGCATCGAACGGATTCTGTCCCAAGGCCAGGCCTCCCCGGCAAAGGGATGGTACGATCAGGCTGAGCACGAGTGGGTGATGGTGCTGGAGGGAAGCGGTGTTCTTCTGTTGAAGACGGCAGAAAATCACACTGGGCAAAGGAGATTATCTCCACATCCCGGCCCATGTGCGGCACCGGGTCGCCTGGACCGATCCGGACCGGGCAACGGTGTGGCTGGCGGTGTTCTACAATGACTGATCAGACGACCATCAGGCAGGCAGTAAACGGCAAAGAGATTGAAGCGGTTCGTCGGCTGTTTCGGGAATACGAAGCCTTCCTGGGTGTGGACCTGGGATTCCAGAATTTTGATGAGGAGTTTGCCGGTCTGCCCGGGAAATACTCGCGGCCGGACGGGGACCTTCTCATCGGTATGAACGGGGAACCGGATCCTGGGTTGTGCGGCGGTCCGCCGACTGGATGACAACGTATGTGAGATGAAGCGGCTTTACGTCAGGCCTGAGGCCAGGAAACCGGCCTGGGCAGACGTCTGGCCCAGCAAATCATTGCGATTGCCCGGGAACTGGGCTACTCATTGATGCGGCTCGATACCCTTGACCGGCTCAAAGAAGCCATCCATCTTTATGAATCTCTTGGATTCACAGAAACGGCACCCTACTATGAAACCCGCTCCAGGGTGTCGTTTACTGGGAACTCTCTCTGGTCCCGGGGAACAGCCCGGCAGACCCTGACACCGGTTGATCAGCCCGGGCACGACAAAAAACATGAATTGGAAAAAATGACGTCCCAGAAAACAGCCAGAGTACACGAATTTTTGGCAGGCCGGATGCGGCCCGGCCTCTGAACCTGATCACCGATGTCAGCGGCTCCGGGTCGGCCATGTCACCATCAGCGGCAAAGAGATCCAGGCCGGGGTGGTCTGGACCGGATCGAACATCAATTCCGGCAGCGGAGAAATCATAGTGACCTTCTCCACGGCCATCCGAATCCGCCCATTATGAGCCCCGGGCCGTTGTCTTGATGCCGGGATTGAATAAAAATCATCTGAACACATTGTCTCAGGCCGTTGCCGAATGCAAAGAGAAAGCCATCCTCAACGCGCTTGTCCAAGCGGTGATCACAACAGGGTTCAACAGGCGGACCGTGTATTCTCTGGCGGACTTTCTGGAAACTCGTCAGGCGGTAGTGAAATAAAAAAACGGTCATATCCCGGGACGTCATTCCTCTCACAAAAAAAGGTCTTATGCTTATGCACAACATCTTTGAATTCATAAGGAAACCGTGTCAGACAGTCAGGTTACCCGCCGACATTCCCGGGTTCAAGATCTTTCCAGGCGCGATTCACATTGCTTCCCACCGTGCCGAACAGATCGTCGAGTTCATTTTCATGGGAGACCAGTCGGAAGGGCATTCTTTTTCCAGCTGATCCACCCGCATCTGAGCCGTAGCGACCTCCTGCTCCAGCTGTCCGATGAGCGGAAGCACCTTTTCTTTCTGCTGGGTGCCGTAGGAATCGGCCACCTTTTTCATTGCTTCCAGTTTGTTTTTCCATGCAGAAACTTCAGCCAGCATTGCATTGCAGTAATCTTTGACTTTCATGTGAAACTCCTCTTCCGGGTGGGTTTAAAATTACCCGAAAAAACCATCTGAAATTCCGGGAATCCTCGGATCCCTGGCAAAGTGCGATATCGAGAATGCTTCAGGAATCATAGAATCTAATATAACTATATAACTTAAGCGTTTTTGAATTTAATCAAGGTGAAAAGCGGAAAAATCGTTAAAACGAAAACCCATGATGTCAATGGCCCGGAAATCTTCGTTGCAAACACCGTGCAGGCCATGTAATGTTAGAAGGGTGCCGGTCATTTCCCGGGCATATGCGACCCGCTTCCGGCCAAGGGATTCTCTGCGGGAGACGACTGCCCGGCAGGTCATGGCAGATCATGTGAAAGCCCGTTATCAAACGCGTGTGTTGCTGGAACACTTCAATTCTGGAGGTAACGATGCAAAAACAAATTTATCAATTGAATCTTTGGCCAATGCCACAGCCGGGGTTACCCGGTTGTAAATGAATTGATCCAGGCTGTGGAAGACAAAGGCAAACCCCATGATTGATTCCTTTTCATTCGGAAAAATGACCGTTAACGGCAAAGAGTTTCGAAAGGATCTGATGATTCTGCCGGATGGCACTGTGGTAAGTCCGTGGATCAGGAAATCCGGCCACCGGCTGACGTTGGAGGACCTGGTACCGGTTCTGGACAGTGACACGGAAAGCCTTGTGATCGGCACTGGAAAACCGGGCCTGATGAGGCCCCATGCCACACTGGTTGCCGATCTTCAGGAAAAGGGGATCGCGGCCGTGGTGATGCCGTCGAAACGGGCTGCGGAAAAATACAATATTTTGGCAGGTTCCGAAAAAGGGGTGGCTGCTTGTTTTCACCTAACCTGCTGAACCGGATTCACTGTTGCCCGGATCTGCAGACAATCTGCGGTATTGACATTCCTTCTCAAACCCATATGATGGAAATTGAAAATCCCTGAACCGGAGGAAACCATGAACACGACCATTTCAGAAAAACTGGAAAACGAACTCAAAAAATTTCTTGGCGAAACGGTCCCGGCCCAAGCAGCCAAGGATATACATGCTGCACTGGCCCTGGCAGACACCCTGAAATCAAAAGGCTTTGCCTTTCTCTTGAAAGATTTGTGCCCAGGGAACCCGGACCAAACCCATTGGCAGGCAGTTTTTCCAGAGATGAGTATGAATTTACCGCCGATCATCCAGACGCTCCCGTGGCTGTGTGCACGGCTGCCATCGGGGCATTGAGCAGCCCGGAAACACCTGCATCCCTTTTTAAGTTCTCCATGCCCGGCAAACCCACATATGAAGAACTGGAAGCCAGGATTCGGGAACTGGAACGTGCTGACGGTACCCGGATGGACGTCAATGATCCGGACATTATCCGGACATTGTCCGAGAGCTTTCAGCAACTGGCCGACCATTCCCAAGATGCCATCTATCTGTTCGATGTCGAATCCGGGACTTTTCCTTTTTTTAACAAGCGGTTTCTGGCCCTTTTCGGCGGCAGAGAACAAGGCCGTCAAGTTCTGACCTCCGGCAGTATCGCCCAACACATTCATCCGGAAGACATTGATACCCTCCGAACCGCCAGGAAAAATACCCTGGCCGCCGGCGGATCCGAGGGAGAGGTTGAATACCGGTATATTGGTTCCGACGGCACCACCCGGTGGATGCACGATCGGTGGTCCGTGGTCCGGGACAACCGGAACCGGGCCGTGGCCATTGAGGGATTCATCCGGGACAACACCCAGCGAAAACAAGCGGAACAAGAACTGGAGCACAGCCGGAACAGCGCTCTGATCGGCAGCTATATCGTGCAGAAAGGCCGGTTCGTTTACGTGAATCCCGAATTCTGCCGGATCACCGAATATGCCAAAGAGGAGCTGACCGGTATGCAGTCTTTGGATCTGGTACACCCGGATTACCGGGACCACGTTCTGGAAAACGCCAGACAGATGCTGGCCGGGCTCAGGACCACGCCTTATGAATTCCGGGTCGTGGACCGGACAGGACGGGTAAAATGGGTAATGGAAACCGTTACCTCGATCAAAAACGAGGGAACCAGAGCTGCTTTGGGATATTTCATGGATATTACCCAGCAAAAACAGGTGGCCCAGGAACAGCGGGACAAGGAAAAACTCAGGGCTATTCTTGAAATGGCCGGCGCTGTGAGCCACGAATTGAACAACCCGCTCCAGGTGGTGCTGATCGGCATCGAAAAACTGGCGGCATCCAACCTGAAACCGTCCCAGAAACAGGATTTGATAAAGCTCATAAAAAAACACACCCTGCGAATGATGGAGCTGTCTTCCAAAATCCAGCGGATTTCTCAATATGCCACCAAAGACTACATGCAGGGCAAAAAAAATCTTTGATATCGATGCTGCAGCCACTGATTCTCTCCCCGGGCCCGGAAAGTAACCCGGTGAAAAAATAGCGCGCTAACCCAAGGAGAAAAGGGTGCCATCAATTGACAGACCATCAGGCCGTTGATTCGGAAATAACGGCGTTAATCGGACAGAAAAAAGATATTATTCCCTGCAATGATATCGAAATGAAAGGAGAGACCATGCCGGGAGTAGAAGGGCGGATCGCACTGGTGACCGGTGCCGGCCGCGGTATCGGACGGGCAGCGGCGAAACTGCTGGAATCCCGAGGGGCTCGGGTCATGGCAACGGCAAGAAGTGAGAATGAACTCAAGACCCTGGGACTGGATTATGTGGCGGCGGATCTGGGAACCCCTGACGGGTGCGCTTTGGCCGTAAAGGAAACACACGACCGTTTAGGCCCTGTATCGATACTGGTGTGCAATCACGGCATCGGTTCGGCCCATGAACAGGTGGTCTGGAAACAGGCTTCGGATGTATGGCGGGAAACCCTGCGTATCAATCTGGACGGGCCCTTTTATCTGTCACAAATGGTTGTCAAAGACATGATTCGACAACGCTATGGCCGGTTTGTATTCACCAGTTCCACAGCCGGCGAGAAAGCGGAATATGCCGGCAGCGCCTATACCACTTCCAAACACGGACTGCTGGGACTGATGCGGGCAATTTCCCGGGATGCCGGCTCCCATGGGGTGACATCCAACGCCGTGTTGCCCGGATGGGTGCAAACATCCATGGCGGAGAAATCCGCCAAAGCCGAAGCTGAAACACGAGGCATCACCCCGGATGAGGTGTGGAAGGAGAGAGCAGCCCTCTATCCGGCGGGCCGGGTGGCAACCCCTGAAGAAGTGGCCCAAGTGATCTTGTTTCTGGCTTCCGAAGAATCCAGCGGCGTCAGCGGAGAAGCCATCACCGTGGCCTTGGGCGGCCTTGTTTGAACACACAGAACCCTGGTGATCCAAAAAAAGAAGGCGTTCAGGGACAAACCCGGAATCGCCGTTGACACAGGCGGTGCACAGGGGATTGGCGAAACAGTCTGCCAAGCGTTTGCATCCCAGGGGGTTTTCGTGCACCATCGATCTACCGGACACCGGCTACTTTCTCGGCGGCATTGCCGATGAACAGGTTCTTAAAGCTTTTGCAGCCAAAGTCATATCCAAACACGGTAAAAAGGCCGGTCTAACGATCGGCGATCCATGCCATCATCCTCCCCTATGGATAGGGCCAGGCCCAAGGAGAAAAAGGTGATGCCCCAGGAAAATATAGTATAAGCAATGCACAGCACCGCGATCCAGGCCGGGTTCAGCCCGGCGCAGAACCCGATAGTCATGGAGATCAGGCCGGAAACACCCATGATCAGCGTCACCACGCTCTTTCAGGGAAACCGAATCGGGTGTCATGGTCATTTTCCCCGCCCAATCTCTGCTCTGCAGTGAATCTTGTCAAAGATTTAATTGCGGGTACTTGTTTCGTCAAGACCGGTTCCGGCCTGAGGTATGGATGAGGTTTTATTTCTAATCCGCCTCCACTTCCATGCTTTTCATTACCTCGGCCTGGACACTGTCCCAGATAGTGCGTTTGAGTTCCATGTATCGGTTGGACAGTTGCACATCCGCGTTACGGGGATGGGGGAGGTTATTGACGATCTCCTGGGCAATCCGACCGGGCCGGGCCGTCATCACCATGATCCGGGAAGACAACAGCAGAGCCTCGTCAATGGAATGGGTAATAAAAATAATGGTTTTGCGGTGTTTTTCATAGATGCGCACCAGCTGTTCCTGGAGCACCTGCCGGGTCATGGCATCCAAGGCTGCGAAAGGCTCGTCCAGCAGCAATACCTTGGGGTCATTGGCCAGGCTTCGGGCAATGGATACCCGCTGCTTCATGCCGCCTGACAGATGATGGGGGTAGCTTCTTTCAAATCCCTGGAGTCCCACAATATCGATGAACCGGTCGGCCCGCTCCTTGCGCTCTTTGTGGGGCATCCGTTTCATTTTCATGCCAAACTCTACATTTTCCTGCACGGTCTTCCAGGGAAAAAGGGCATATTGCTGAAAGATCATGCCGCATTCAGGAGTGATACCGGACACCGGGTTCCCGTCCAGCAGAATCTGACCGTCCGTGGGCCTGTCAAACCCGGCCACCAGGTTGAGCAGCGTCGTCTTGCCGCACCCGGAAGCGCCCACGATCACCAGGAACTCTCCGTCCTTCACTTCCATGGACAGATCCTTGAGGGCCACCACTTCCTTACCCTGATTTTTTCCCTGCCTGCTCTGGAAAACCTTGCTGACGTTCTGTACGGCGATTTTGGCTTCCCGGTCTATTTGGTCCACGGCAGCAGCCTCCTTTCAAATTTGCGGAACACCACATCGATCACCATCACGGTGATACTGATCATCACCATACCCAGCAGCACGGTATCGGTCTGAAAATACTCCTTGCCGTTCATGATCATGAACCCTAAGCCTTCCCTGGCCGCCACCAGCTCAGCGGAGATGATACAGGTCCAGGCGATGCCCAGCATCACTTTAAGACCGGCAATGATCTGAGGCAGAGATCCGGGCAGGATCACCTCTTTCATTACATCCAGCTTGGATGCCCCCAGGTTTCTGGCTGCCCGGATCAGAAGTGGGTCGATGCTCTTGGTGGCCTCAATGATGTACAGCAGGGACGGTGCAAACGAGCCCATGAACACGATGGAGTATTTCTGGGTTTCGGTGATTCCCAGCCACAGCAGGGACAAGGGAATCCAGCTCATGGACGGCAGGGGCCGCAACAGGGAGATCAGCGGATCAAACACCGCCATGAAAAACCGGGAAGATCCCAGAAAGATGCCGAACGGAATAGCCACCATGCTGGAGACCATGAACCCCACCATGACCCGGCGGGTGGAGGCCAGTGTGTGGGAGATTAGCTGGCCGTTTTCGATCATTTTAACGGCCCGGGACAGGATTTGGGAAGGTGCCGGGAGAAACAGGGGCTCGATGAATCCCAGCCGGCAGATCAGTTCCCAAGTCGTTATGAAGATCACCAGGGAGGCGATACTGACGGCCAGAGATTTGGACGGGGTGTTAATTTCCATAAGATGACTCCGGATAAATTGATACTTAGGTGTAAAGTGTCCAATGCTGTAGTTTTGATTTTAGGTTTTGAGGAAAGGGCCTGCTGTCATATGGCAGTCAGGCCCTTTGTTTTCACGCTAAATTGATTCAGGGTATCATGGATTCCACGATCCATTCCCTGACCGCCGGGGCACTGTCGATCTGTTTGTGCCTTACCAGGAACTCGGCCAGCTGCTGCATCCCCGTGGCAAAATCGCCGGGATCCACCATCAGGGCCTGCTGCTGGTCCCCGGAGATCCATTCGATATCATTGAGAACCGTCATCTGGTCTTCCATACTCAGGTTGGTAAGTTTCATCAATACTTTGGCACATTCCTCCGGCTCGTTGATGAGCAATTCCACGGCTTCGAAATAACCTTTGACAAATGCCTTGCAGGTGTTGGGATATTTTTGCGTGAACTCGGCTCTCACCACCAAAAGATCCGGTCCGGGGCCTAGTTTGTATTTTTTGTAAAGACTGAATTCCGTGTCATCCACTAACAGATGATTGCCGGGCATGTTGAGCAGCTTGTTGAAGTGAGGGGTCCAGGCTGCACATGCGTCAATCTCGCCAGAACCCATGGCTGCGGGCATCTCATTGACTTTCAGGTTGAGCAGGGTCAAGTCTTTTTCCGGATCCAGGCCATGCTGTTCCAAAATATCCAACACCAGCACATGGGCACTGGAGGCAAACGGGGCCGCAATGCGTTTTCCCTTGAGATCAGCCAACGTTTTTGATCCCTTCTCTGGCAATAATTCCTTCCACTGTGGCATAGGAATCCTGGGTCCCGAACGCCATGAATCCCTTGGAACCGGCCGCCATCAAGGCAATGGCGGAAATACTGCCTGTGGACGCTACATCCAGATCACCTGCCACCAGGGATCCCATCCGTCCGGACGAGGCATAGAAATTCTGAAACAACACGCCCAGGCCGTGCTTCTGAAACAAGCCTTTCTCAATCCCCACCCAGGCCGGATAATGTCCCAGCCACGAGGAACCACCGTAGATCACCGTGACTTTTTCAGGGGTTTCATCCGCCCAGGCCCAGGCCCCTCCCAGCAGCAGCATGGTCCCAGCCAGCACACACAGGGTTTTTTCAGCAGTTTGTTCATTTTTCCCTCCTTGAATTTTAATATTACCGGTCTTGGATCTGTTTGACACCTGCCGCGCACCCTGATATTCAATATCAGGGTGCAGGCTGATGCAATGATACATACAACCTTATCAACTATTGTGCCATAACCCCATATAAAGACTGTTTTGATGCACGCACGGGCTTTGAACGAACATGGATTGAAAAACACCGTTCAAAACTGTACGGTTTGCCGCACACGGGCATCTTTCCTGCGGGTTACCGTACACAGGTATTTTCAGGTGACATCAACGGATAAACCGCCGAATGTCCCTTCCTACCAGTTTCGATCCGCTGGAATCCCTCTATATCTGGTGTTTTATGTGGTTTTATCGCTATGCCTGCCTGGTGTGGTTTCAAGTGAACCGCATTTGAAAATCGGAATTCCCATAGGATTCCCTCCCTTTGGTTATCAGGATGAAGGAGAACAGGAAGTACGGGGGTACAGTGTGGATGTGCTTCAGGTTTTGTGCACCCACCTGTCGGTAACCCCTCACTACCTGGTGGGACGGCCCGAAGATCTGCTGTTTGCTCTTACAAACGAAGATATCGACCTGTTGGTGGGGGTGTTACCAGACCTGACCCGGCGGCGGCAGACCCACACGATGGAAATCATCATTTATGTGAAGCGCCATGTATTTGTGTACCATCCAGATGATCCGGCAGTACAAGACAGCACCCGGACGGCAAAAACAGTTATTGTCCAAGGGCAACCCCATATGGCCACCGCTATCATCGGTGCCCGGCAGGATGTCATTCAGGCCCGGTCGGTGAAGGAAGCACTCATGATGGTCAATGCCGGTCAGGCCAAAGAGTTTATCGATTACTCCGATGACATGGCCACCTATCTCATCGGCAAATACGGACTTCAAAACATACGGCAGGCCGGGGTCAAGATGGGACGTTTTCCATTTACATTCATGATCTCAAAAGAAAACCGTATCTTGAAATCCGGGCTGAATCTGGCCCTGGGGCAGGCCATCAAAACCGGTCAACTTGATCAAGTCCGTGAAAAATGGCTGAAAAAAAGCTATGCCGCTTACCTGTGGGAACAGTATGCCCCGGTCTTGATGGGGGAGTATCCCTGGGAACAGGGCTTGTCATTTTCTTTTTATCTGGCATATCTCATTGAAACGGAAAGTGACCCAGATCACCCGGAAATTGAAAATATCCGAGGAACGATATCGACAACTGATTGAGTCCTCCCCGGATATGGTGTTTCTCATCGACCGGGCCGGAAAGATCCGGATGGCCAATACGAGCGCGGCGGAACGGCTCAGAATCCCGTTAAAAAAGCTGTCAGGGCTTGAAATAAAAGAATTGGTGATCCCTGAGGAAAAGCGCCGTTTAGACCCGTTTCTGGAATCCCTGTTTTCCAGTAAAGTGGCATCACTGGAAATCCGACTCAGGGATGAACAACAAGGTGAGATGACAGTGGAATTTGTGGCGGCAACACTTAAATCCGGCAACGGATCCGCCCTTCTGGCCAGCTGTTTCGCCAGGGACCTAACACGGCGAAAACGCATGGAACAGGAACTGATCTCGGCGGAACGGCTGGCCACCATCGGCAAGATGGCCGCCGGCGTGGCCCATGAGGTAAACAACCCCATCGGCATAATTCTGGCCCATACCGAAGATCTGATCAGCGGGGAACTCAACGGCAGTGAAATGGATGAAAGCCTCAATGCCATCCGACGCAATGCCATCCGGGCCGGCAATATCACACGGGCCATACTGGATCAGGCATCTTCAGATGCTGCTGAAAAAACGAAAATCGATCTGGCCAAGACAGTGGATGCGTGCCTGTATTTTTTAAAACCCGGTTAAAAAATTTGATGTGATCCAGAATCTGAAACCGGATATCCACTGGGTCTGGGGGATGAAAATCAGTTGCAGCAAATGTTCATCAACCTGCTGTTGAATGCCGTTGAAAGCATGAATGGAGAAGGCACGCTCCGGGTGAGCGGCACAGCGCACACCCGGAGTAAAACCAGCCGGCATATTATCGTTATTGAAGACAGCGGCAAAGGAATCCCTGACACCCTGCGCGACCGAATTTTTGACCCGTTTTTCACCCAGGGAAAAGCCCAGGGTGTTGGGCTTGGGTTGTTTGTGGCCCAGCGGATCGCTACCCAGCAAGGGGGGACCATTCGTGTCCAGGACAGCCAACACCTCAACGGGGAACACCTCAACGGGGCGGCCTTGGTCGTAACCCTGCCTTTGACCTGCCCAAAAAACATTGCAGAGAGTGACCATGCGTTTATTGATCGTTGAAGACGAACCGGAAATGCTGCTGTTTCTCAAACGGTTTTTCAAAGAAAAGGATATAGTGTCACAGCGGTGACAAGGGGCGAAGACGCCTGGACCGCAATGACGGAAACTGAATATGACCTGGTGATTTCTGATCTGGTCCTGGAAAAGATGAGCGGCATGGAGCTGCTGAAAAAAAACCCGGGCCATTGACAAGGATCTGCCCTTTATCATCATCACGGGTGCCGGCAGCATTGAAAGTGCTGTTCACGCCATTAAAATGGGAGCGTTCCATTACATCACCAAACCGTTCCAGCGCCAGGAGCTGGAAATTACCGTGCAACGGGCCGTTGAATTCGGCATGATGAACCGCCGTTTGTCAAAAATCAATGAAAAAACAGACACGGAAAACAATCTGTTCATCATCGGCAAACCCCTCAGATGAACCGGATTGTCACCATTATCGAAAAAATCGCCGATTCTGACACACCCGTGCTGATCCAGGGGGAGACCGGCACCGGCAAAACCATGTTTGCCCGACATATCCATGCCTTGAGCCGGCGGGGGGAAGGTCCGTTTGTCACCATCGACTGCGGGGCCATTATGACCAGCCTGCTGGAAAGCGAATTGTTCGGGCATGTTAAGGGGGCTTTCACCGGTGCGGTCCGGGCCAAGAGAGGGCTTCTGGAAGAAGCGGGCCGGGGTACGGTGTTTTTGGATGAAATCGGGGAGCTGCCCCCCCAGACCCAGGTCAAACTCCTGCGGGCTATCCAGGAAAAGGAAATCCGCCCGGTGGGCGGCAATCAGGTCATAAAAATCGATGTGCGGTTCATTTCCGCCACAAACCGGGATCTGAAACAGGAAGTCAAGAATGCCCGTTTCAGGGAAGATCTGTTCTACCGCCTGTCCCTGATCCCCTTATACCTGCCACCGTTGCGGGAAAGACGGGAAGACCTGCTCCAGTTCGTGGCCCAGTTCGTTCAGGAATTTAACCAACGTCACAACAAACAGGTGACTCAGCTGAGCCCGTCGGTACTGCAGCGCATCATGAATCAGCCCTGGGAAGGGCAATATCCGTGAACTAAAAAAACGTGATCGAACGGGCTGTCCTGCTGTCCGAAGGGCCGGTCATCGGCTCTGACTGCTTAGGGGTCGGCGGCATGGTCCCCCACGTCCCGATGCCAGGCAGCCAACAGGATGCAGAGGGGCCTGATGAACCCCTGCTGCTGAAAAAAACCGTGGAGGCAGCGGAAAAAACAGCAATCCGCCGGGCACTTCGCCTGGCTGAAGGGAATCGGTCCAAAGCGGCCCTGTTCCTGGGTATCGGTCGTCGAACCCTGTATGACAAACTGGCCAGTTATCAGATTGCCCCACGTACCCCGGACTGAACCGTGGCTGACAATTGAGCTACAGGTGCTCAATCCGATTGTCTTCAGCCCTGACCTGTGCTAAAAACCGATCATGTGTTTTCAACCTTATTTTGCTTTTGGGAAAGATATTGAATGAACCCTGACATGCCACACTCAGGATGGACAGCACCGGTTGCCATGACTGGTCTGGACAATCCGGCCCTGTTCACCGACCTGTACGAACTCACCATGCTCCAGGCCTATTTTCATGAAAACATGACACAAAACGCGGTGTTCAGCCTGTTCGTCCGCCGGTTGCCTGCGGAACGCAACTATCTTCTGGCCTGCGGCCTGGACACGGTGCTCGACTATCTGGAAAAATTTGGCTTTCACCCGGGACAGCATCGAATATCTGCGCTCCCTGGGACAGTTTTCCGAGTCTTTTCTTCATTGGCTGGAAGGCTTCCGTTTCACCGGCAGTGTCCGGGCCGTACCCCGAAGGCACCCCCGTTTTCGCCAATGAACCCCTTCTGGAAATTTCGGCACCCCTGCCCCAGGCCCAGGTGGTCGAGACCTTTGTCATGAACCAGATTCATCTTCAGACCCTGCTGGCCTCCAAGCCCGGCGGGTGGTGACCTCGGCCCGGGGGCGGACCGTGGTGGATTTCGGTGCCAGGCGGATACACGGCATGGATGCGGCCCTCAAAGCGGCCCGGGCGTTTCATATCGCCGGTGTGGCCGCTACCTCCAATGTTTTGGCTGGAAAACGTTACGGTCTGCCCGTGACCGGTACCATGGCCCACAGCTATATCCAATCCCACAACAATGAAGCCCAGGCCTTTAAGGCATTTTTGTCCAGCTTCCCGGAAACCGTCCTGCTGGTGGACACCTATGACACCCTGGCCGGCATTCAAAAGGTCATAGAACTGGCGGACATGCTGGGGGACGATTTCAGAGTCAGGGCCGTCCGCCTGGATTCCGGCGATCTGCTTGACCTGTCTCGAAAGATCAGAAAAACTCTGGATGATGCGGCTCTACGTCGGGTGGAGATCTTTGTTAGCGGCAACCTGGATGAGTACCGCATTGACGAATTGACCAGAGAACATGCCCCCATCAACGGATTCGGGGTGGGCACCCATATGGGGGTGTCCTTGGATGCCCCTTGCGTGGACATTGTTTACAAACTGTGCGAATATGCGGGTGAAGGAAAACTGAAGCTGTCCAGCGGCAAACCGGTATTGCCCGGGGCCAAGCAGGTGTTCCGTATCCAACAGGACGGCCGGTTCTTCAAGGACGTGATCGGATGCATGGACGAAAACTGCCCGGCAGCCCCTTGCTGGAACCGGTGATGGACAAAGGAAAGCGTCTGCCGGCCGGTAACAGGGATCTGGACACCATCCGCGATGATACCCGGAAACAGATGGCCCGGCTGCCGGAAGTGGTTGCGGACATTCATCCGGCCACCCCGCCCTTTCCGGTGGAAATCAGCCCTAAACTTGCCGGATTGCAGCAACGGATCCAAACCACCCTTATGAAGTGATGCCGCCTCAGCCGGACCGGCATCCATAAAAAGCAATACACGGGAGTTTACCCATGAAGCCGATCGATTTTTCACTGATTGACCATTTCAAAGTGGGCCATGCCCAGAACCTGACCGCCGGGACCGGATGCACCGTGATCCTGTGCGAATCCGGGGCCGTTACCGGAGTGGATGTGCGGGGCGGGGCCCGGGTACCCGGGAAACGGATCTCCTGAATCCGGTGAACCTGGTGCCGCAGGCCCATGCCGTGCTTCTCACCGGCGGCAGTGCCTTTGGCCTGGATGCGGCTGCCGGGGTCATGGCGTTCTGGAGGAGAAACAGGTCGGTTTCGACGTGCAGGTAACCCATGTGCCAATTGTGTGCGGGGCCGCCCTGTTCGACCTCACCGTCGGAGACCACCGGGTCCGCCCGGACAAAGGCATGGGATATCAGGCCTGTGTGAATGCCCGTTCCGATGAATCAGCCCAGGGCAATGCCGGGGCCGGCACCGGGGCCAGTGTGGGAAAAATTTTTGGCATGGACCGGG
>LQAG01000148.1_pt1 | contig 30041 bp, 46 predicted proteins | sample 1535801 | NCBI WGS metagenome assembly LQAG01 (sample SAMN04331584, study PRJNA305678) | bioreactor metagenome | isolation source: bioreactor_3 inoculated with Wadden Sea sediment 1st replicate of a... | place: Germany:Bremen
TGCGTTTTTCGCCTGTTGGGAATCCCGGTTTTGACTCCGTGACAGTTTTTACAGGTATATAGTCACCTGTGTGGTGGCAGCTCGCACAGTCAATGGTTTGCTGATGGCCAGCGTGATTGAAGGATACAGTTCCCATTTTTACCGGATATTTAATCTCCTCAGGTCCTTGAGATTGTGCAATCACGACGGTTGCAGCGGTACAGACAGACAAAATTATTAGAGTGACGATAATCTGTTTCATTTGTTCCTCCTTGTTAAGGGAATGTGGCGGGTTGATGAATGATGGCATGAATATCCCACAGTTGTTTTTTTTATTCAGTCGACATCTCGTTGAATGTCGGCAGATGTCGTGTTTATTTTTTGTAATATCAGTTATTTATAAAACAGAATCAGATCAACTTATAAACGGGCAGGATTAAGTTCATTCGGTTATTTACACCATCACAAGCAGTCTGTTAGACTTCCTCAACCATAACATTCAGGGTCTCCTATGGATTCATTGCCATCACAGTCTGTTGCAATAGACGGTCTGAGCGTTCGCCGGATCAGGGAAGAGAAGCGTTTGACCCAGCTCTATGTTGCCAAAGTCGTTGGAGTCACAACCGATACGGTTTCACGTTGGGAAAACAATCGCTATCCGACGATTCGTCGCGATAACGCTCTGCATCTTGCTGAAGCACTGGAAGTCGAGCTCGATGCCATCCTGAAAGATGAAAAGACCGAGGCTGAGGGGGGTGAGTTTGGTTCCGATAGCGCGATTGCTGCAGGCAAAATCAAGCGACCTGCTGTTATCGTTTCTCTTTGTGTCTTGTTTTTCGTGGTTGGACTGTTCTTTTGGCGACAGGTACAGGTCGGTCGTCCGGCCTTCAGTGCGACACGTATCGTTCCGACCTATGCCGCACCGGGCAGTCATATTCTCATTCAGATTAAGGTCAGCAGCAATAAAGAGTTGAAGGGGATGATCCTTAAGGAAACGTTTCCCCGCGGCTGGCGATTAATTGAATCTGTTCCTGTTGCTTCAAGTGTGTCGGATCATGCCAATGGTGCCCGCTGGATTTTTCGGAATCCGGATCGGGAGATGAGTGTGTTTTATATACTGAAAGTTGCGCCTGATGCGGTGGCGAAACATGCGCACATCGATGGTGAAGTGATTGCCAACCCTGAAGGGCAGCATTCGACCGTCGCACTGAAAAATTCGAGGACAATGAAAATAGCTCCCTACCACTGGGCTGACGCGAACGCTAATCAGGTTATTGATGACCTGGAGATTCTCGAAGTGTCCAATTTAACTGAACTCACCGGGGCGTTAGATCTTGGTTGGGATCAGATTGAAGAAATCTGGGAAGCCGGTCGCTATCGCTGGCTGGAACAGGAAGAACGTTTTGTCGCTGTCGATTCCCAGGGTGACTAAAGAGATGGAAAAATGTTTTGACAACCACCATAGCGGTTTTTAGAATGGCGCCGTCTTTGTTATTTTAATTGAAGTGAGGAGATTTTTGCGGTCGCATCTCCGTATGAAATGAAGGGTACATTGAGAACTATGGAATCAGTAATTGCTCTGTTAAAAGATGATATGGAGGCTGTCGAAAGACAGTTTGAAAAAACCTTACATCAGATGTTCAGCTGATCAGCCAGGTTGGTCAGTATGTTTTGTCCAGTGGCGGAAAACGCTTTCGCCCCATGTTATTGATTCTCTGTTCCCGCTTGTGCAACTATCGGGGGGATAAGCACGTTGAACTGGCTGGTGTGGTTGAGTTTATCCACACCGCAACTCTGCTGCACGATGATGTTGTGGACAGTGCCAGTCTGCGACGTGGTAATCGCTCTGCAAATTCGGTCTGGGGTAACCAGGCATCGGTCCTGGTGGGCGACTTTTTCTTTGCCAAATCCTTTTCGGTCATGGTCGGTTCGGAGAGCCTGAAAATCCTGAAAATCCTGTCGGATACCACAACCCAGCTGGCCGAAGGAGAAATTCTCCAACTGATCAATACCTGTGACCTCGAGGTTGATGAAACACGCTACCTTCAGGTTGTGCGCGACAAAACCGCCATTCTGATCGCTGCAGCCTGCCAGGTTGGCGGGGTCCTTGCCGGCGCGACCAGCGAGCAGGAACTGGCCCTTCGCGAGTTCGGCCTGGAAATCGGTACCGCCTTTCAATTGATGGACGATGCTCTGGACTATGTTGCTGATCAGAAAGATTTCGGCAAGGAGAAGGGGCACGATCTGTTTGAGGGCAAAATGACACTGCCTCTTATCCATGCTTACGGTCAGTCGTCGAAAAAGCAGAAATCGGAAGTGTCCCGCATTGTTGAAGCTGAGGAATTAACTGCGCCCGATCTCGATTACATCTGCCGGTTGATCGACAGTAAAGGTGGAATCGACTACACACGCCTCAAAGCCCGGGAGCGGATTGAAAAAGCCAAGAATTTACTGAATATCTTTCCCGATTGTGAAGCCAGGCAAGCCTTATTCACCCTGGCCGACTATGTTGTTTCACGCAATAAGTGAGAAAAATATTCTAACAGGCTGAAATAAGGTTGGATTTACTAGGTCTGAAAGCGTTTATCCTCTATACTGGCATACATGTTCCGTCTTAGTCTTCATCGAAAGTTCTTGGTGCTTTTCTGCTTCTGTCGTTGATTCCCTGGGGTTTTTGCTGTTTAACTCACAGCATAGCCTGAGCCTGGTCGAAGACATCCTGCGACAAAAACCACTGAGGCTCTGGATCAGCAGGCCTCAAAGGCCCTGGAAAAACGAGCACAGATGGTTGCTTCCCAGGTCACTTCATTTCTCAATGAGGTTGAAGGCGACCTGCGCGACCTCTCTCTGCTTCCATTGACAGAGCAGAACTATCTCGATTTTTCCTGGAATCATCAACGCGATCTCTGGTTTCGGCGGGGGACCAACGATGCTCCGTTTGAAGTGCGCGAAAAAATGCTGCTTTACAGTGAGCTGGCATTTGTCGGTGCCGATGGAACAGAGCAATTGCGTATTATTGATGGCAGGCCGTCACGCCAGTATCGTCATGTCGCTGATCCGGTTCAAACGACATACCGGTCTGAAGATTATTTTCTTCAGGCGTCACGCCTTAAAGAGGGGGAGATATGGGCATCACGCCTCTACGGCTGGTATGTCAGCAGAGACGAACAGCTGATGGGAGCAGACACTCCTCTTGAGGCCGTTCAGGGGGTGCCTTATCGCGGGGTCATCCGTTTTGCCATGCCTATCTACAGCGACGGCCGGTTTAAGGGGGTCGTCGTTCTATCGCTTGACCATCGTCATTTGATGGAGTTTACCCAGCATATTAACCCGGTTGGTGAAAAGGATGTTGTGTTCCCGTCATATGCCAGCGGTAACTACGCGTTCATGTTCGATGATCAGGGTTGGATGATCGCCCATCCGAAATATTGGGATATCCGTGGCTATGACAGGGACGGCCGCCTGGTTCCCGCCTACAGTGAGACCACTTCCGAGGAAGATATTCGCGCCGGTCGTATACCGTTCAACCTGTTCGACGCCGGCTTTGTCCATCCCAATTACCCTGAAGCCGCTAACTCTGTTCGACGGGGACTCTCTGGTGTTTTAGACACGACCAATGTCGGCGGGTCAAATAAAATCATGCTTTTGCGCCCATCAGTTATGATCAGGGTGTATACCGTGAGAGCGGAATTTTCGGCGGTATCACGATCGGTGCCCAGGTGCAGCAATTTCATCTCCCCGCGGTATCGACAGCTGCGCTCATCAAACGTGAAATCCGTGAATATCTGCTGCAGTCGTGGTTGGTAATTTCGCTGACGATCATGTTCGTGATCGGTTTTGCCTATCTGCTGTCCAACAGCATTGTTCGCCCCTTGCTCTCTCTGACCGAAGGGACGAAGAAAATGATTATGGGGGGCGAATCCCCAACGGTTGAAGTGAGCACCAACGATGAAGTCGGAGCTCTGGCGGAGTCGTTTAATACGATGGTCGACGAACTGAACAATCGCCGCAGGCGTCTCCTGCAGACCATGAATGCCTTACGTCACTCACGTCGTGAAATCATTCGTCAGAGGAATTTTAAAATATTGTTTTGAGAATATCGATATCGGTCTGATGACCATTGATATTGAGTCAAAAGTAACGTCCGTCAACAGTTCCATCTGTGACGTGCTGCAGATTGAACGCCCAGGACGGGAGTGTTGCTGGCAGCTGTTGTTACAGGACTGGCCTGAGATGACTGCCGTGCTTAAGGGGTGGTTGGAGATAGCGCAGAACGAAGCACAGGCCTTTCGTGATTATGTGGTTCTGGAACGTCAGGGACAGACACGCACATATCTGATGGCGATGCACCCTTTGAGCAGTCAAAAACAAGCGGGCTGGTTGCTGACCATTGAAGACTTGACCGAACGCGTTAATATGCGGCTCCAGATGGCAAGAATGGATCGGTTGGCCTCGTTGGGACGGATGTCGGCCGGGATTGCTCACGAAGTTCGGAACCCGTTGACCGGCGTCAGTCTGTTGCTTGATGAACTTCATGACCGCCTGCTGGGGCAGGAAACCGATCAGAAGCTTATTCGCCGTGCTCTGGAAGAAATTGAGCGGCTCGAATCCCTGGTGAACGAGATGTTGCATTTTTCCAGAGTGCCGCAACCTGAGTTTGCATGACGCATATTGAAACCGTACTGAAGGACTCATTGTTCCTGTTGCGCAAGCAATGCCAACGTCAGAATGTCAAACTGGTCGAGCGGGTCGATACTGATCTTCCCGAAATCATGATCGATGTGGACAGGATCAAACAGGTTCTGCTCAACCTGTTGAATAACGCTCTTGATGCGATGCCCGACGGGGGCCTTCTGACCATTCAGGTCCAGATTGTCAACGAAGAGATTCAGCTTGAAGTCACCGATACCGGCATCGGAATTGCTTCAGACAATCTTCCACTTGTCTTTGAGCCGTTCTTTACCAATAAAGGGCAGGGGACCGGCCTTGGCCTGGCCATCAGTTACAATATTATTTCCGAGCATGGTGGCGATATTAAAATTAAAAGCCAGCCTGGTGCGGGTACAACCGTCAAAGTGACCCTGCCGATAAAGTCGGCATCCCCCCGTTTACATTAAAACTGCGCGATTTATCTTTTGCAGCTCTCTTCAGGATAAGTGGCGAAAAATCACCATTTTTCTTGTCTCCTGCTTTTTCAACGACTATATTGATTTTTTTGAATTTATTGGAGTGTGAAGATGGAAAAAATACTGATTGTCGATGATGAAGCGTTTATCAGGGAAACCTCGAACGCATCCTGGCAGAAGATGGTTATCGACCCATATCAACAGAATCTCCTGAAGATGCCATTAGAATTGTAGCAGAAGAAGAAATCAGCCTGGTGTTGCTTGATCTCAATCTGGGAAGCAGTAGTGGCCTTGATGTCCTGCGTTCGATGCGTGAAGCTGACCCGGAAATTCTTGTCATCATTATTACCGGTTATGGAACAGTGGAAAGCGCGGTCGAAGCGTTAAAGATCGGTGCCTACGATTACATTAAAAAACCGTTCAAAGCCGATGCGATTCACCTGATTGTCAAGCTGGCGCTTGAAACTCAGAATTTGAGACGCAAGGTGAGGCGCCTATCAAAGGATGGCGCCGGAATCAATATGGTTGGCAACAGCCCCGCTCTGTTGCAGATTTTTCGCCAGATCAGGGAAGTGGCCAAACATGAGAGCGCAACCGTCCTTATAACCGGAGACAGCGGCACCGGCAAGGAACTGGTCGCCCAGGCAATCCACAATCTGTCGCCGCGCAGTGAACAGCCTTTTGTGGAGATTAATTGCGGTTCTTTGCCGTTCAACCTGTTGGAGTCAGAATTATTCGGACATGAAAGAGGTGCGTTCACCGACGCCAAAAACCGTAAAGTCGGACTGTTTGAGGAAGCTGATCACGGGACGGTTTTTCTTGATGAAATTGGTGAAATGGATTTAAGCCTGCAAGTTAAACTTCTGCGCGTACTGGAAGACCGAAAATTACGTCGTCTCGGTGGCAACCGTAATATCGATATTAATGTCCGTATTGTTGCGGCAACAAATGCTGATTTAAAAGGCTCCATCGAACGCAAGGAATTCCGCGAAGATCTTTATTACCGCTTAAATGTTTTCCCGATACATATTCCGCCACTGCGTGAGCGGCGTGAGGATATCTCCATCCTGCTTGAACATTTTCTGCATCGTTTCAGTCGTGAATTCAACCGTTCCATCCGAGGGTTCAGCCGCGAGGCGATGGATCTGATGAACCGCTATCACTGGCCGGGAAATGTCAGGGAATTGCGCAATGTCGTTGAGCGTATCTGTATCATGCATAATGTTGAACAGATTATACCTGTTCATCTGCCGAGAGAAATCTGGGGGGAATCGCCGCAGAGTGAAGTTCCGTTCAGTTATGAAATCCCCCTGAAGGGATTGTGCTTGAAGATGTGGTCAGCCAGGTAGAAAAAGAGCTTTTGCAGAAGGCCTATAAAATCACAGGAGGAAATGTGGCCAAGACGGCCAGAATTCTGAATGTCCCGCGTGGGACATTACGCTATAAACTTGAAAAGTACCAGTTGACCGCAGATTTTTAATTTTTCATAAGTGGCTGAAATCTTCCAGGTGGCATATTTTCGCCTTTTTGGACGATTTTTTTATCCTGACTAAAAGAAGACCACTGTTATTCTACAGTTTCTTTGGTCCTTTTCGAGGGGTAACTCATTGAAGTTCAGGGATAAATATTTTCTTAATAAAACAAGGGGAATTGGCATCTGATTTGCTCTTTAGACGCCCGAGTTTTTCAAAGCTCTCTCTTGTCCAATTGAGAATTGGACCTTAGCCCCGTTCTCGTCTCCTCAGGAACGGGGCATTTTTTATCTACGCCTGATTGCAGGAAGTCTTCTCCGTACAGAACATGTTCCCCTGACTCTATTTTTGAGCATCCGGCCCCTTATGTGCGTAGAGTGAATCCGATCGGTCTATATACATGACAATACAGGCTAAAGCTTTTAACCCCCTCGAGTAAAGGCAAAAGCATCAATCTGTCGCCATCATGAAGTTGGTCCTCTGCTGTTGAGTGTTTTCCGTTGATCATTACTATCCCGAGCAGACTGGCTGGAATGTCCAAATCGTCAATGATACACTGAGCCGTGCAACCTTCAGGATACCGGCAGGATTTTTCTTTAAAGCGGTTGATCCGAAAAACACCGTGCAGGCTGACAGTTATTTCCATGGTTGTGGCCATTATTTTTTGAGGGTTGTTGCTATGATGAATGCAGGCTTTCAGATTTCCTGACAGCAGAAAAAAATTTGCCTGATCAAGGCGACGCATTGATTGAATTCTAATACAAGGGTGTTTTTTTTACCAGTTGTGAACATCAGATTATATCTGTTTGCTTGCAGTGCTGCTTTAATCTGAAAAGGCTGTGCAATGTTGTGAACAGTCCCGTCAGGAGCGATACCGAAATAAAAAAAACACTGGAGACGGGATGTCTGTCAGTGTTTTTTTATTGAGACCAAAAAAAAACGGATCGATAACTAAAACAAAATTGGGTTGCCGCCAGGACGCAGAGAACATCGGGAAAACCTGATTTAAAGATTGTGTTCTTTGCGGGCGGCCTTAGGGCGGCTAAGTCTTTGTTTTTTTGCGTCAAGCAGGAACCTTCCTGTGAGTGGTGGAAGCGAAAAAAAATCGATATGGCTCAGTCGAGCAGATCGACAATCCTGCTCGCGATGCCGGTATAGGTTGTTGGAGACATCTCTTTCAAGCGCTGCTTGTCACTGTCTTCGAGGGCAAGACCATCGATAAATTCAACCATAATCTGGCGATTGATTTTTTGTCCACGGGTCAGCTCCTTGAGTTTTTCATAGGGTTTTTCAATACCAGCTTTGCGCATGACGGTCTGGATCGGTTCGGCCATGACTTCCCAGGCATTATCGAGGTCTGCGGCAAGATTCTGCTCGTTGAGCTTAAGTTTACCAAGCCCTTTCAGGGTTGATTGGTAGGCAATCTGGCTATAGCCGAAGCCGACCCCCATGTTGCGTAAAACAGTTGAATCGGTCAGATCCCGCTGCAGTCGAGAAACAGGCAGCTTTGCCGACAGGTGCTGAAATATGGCGTTGGCCAGACCACAGTTGCCCTCGGAATTTTCAAAGTCGATAGGATTGACCTTGTGAGGCATGGTTGATGACCCGATTTCTCCAGCGATCGTTTTCTGGCCGAAATAAGCCATGGAAATGTAGGTCCAGATATCGCGGTTGAAATCAATCAGGATGGTGTTCCAGCGGGCCATAGCATCAAAGAGTTCCGACATATAGTCGTGTGGTTCGATCTGGGTGGTGAACAGGTTCTGGGTCAGGCCCAGATCTTCTTCGATGACCTTCTTGGTCAGCGATATCCAGTCAACTTGCGGGTAGGCCGCCATATGAGCGTTGAAGTGGCCAACGGCGCCGTTAAGCTTGCCGAGCAGTTCCACCTCGGTTATTTTGCCTGTCTGCTTACCGAGGCGTTGGGCGAAAACGGCCAGCTCCTTGCCAATGGTCGTTGGTGATGCCGTCTGACCATGAGTTCTGGCCAGCATGGAGATATTTTTGAATTGCCGGGCCAGGCTTGTGATCGAATTGATAATGGCTTGCTGGTCGTGAACGATAACGTCCAAACCATCTTTCAGCATCAGGGCATGTGAGAGGTTATTGATATCTTCCGACGTGCAGGCAAAGTGGATGAATTCGGAAATATCTGCCAGGGTCGTCGCAGCAATTTTTTCCTTCAGGTAATACTCGACCGCTTTCACATCGTGATTGGTGACCGCTTCGATTTTTTTATTTCTTCTGCTTCAGCCGGGTGAATCGGTGACGATCTGGCGTAAAACTGTTCTTCTTCCGCTTTCAGGTTGCGGCATTCGCCAATCAGGTCCTGCCCGCAGAGAGCGATCAGCCACATCACTTCAACCTTAACCCGGTTTTTGAGCAGGGCGTATTCCGAGAAGCATTCAGTCAGCTGGCTGACCTTTGAAGCGTAGCGACCATCAATCGGGCTGATAGCTGTAATCATCTGTTGACTCCTTGATTAAATCAGTTCTGTTATTCGATTCGAAATTCGGTTCTAATGGCGTGTTTCGGGTGTTTCCAGGCAGGTGTCGATTGCATTCGGTGCTGCGACGTCCTAACTGCAACAAAATCATTTGAATTTGCTGATTATCCTCTTCACCCCAGTTGCGTTCAAAGATTCCATTTTCAGGGTCGGATGAACGCATCCATGGGGCTTGACTGTCGCCATCCGGGCGACGGACACACTGCCGATGGAATCTTTGCACATTTTGGTATCTTTACTTGAGAAAAATAGATAACCAGATTGAATTTTAAAAGGTTTGATAAAAAATGAAAACGAAATATAACTGTGAGAGGATGTTCCTGCAACCTTTTAACTGTTAAAAATATAAAATTGACGGAGTGATAGATGAGGCATGATGGCAGATCGATTTCTCTGGTTCTGGGGAGCGGCGGCGCACGGGGGCTGGCCCATATTGGCGTGATTGAGGTTCTTGAGCAGGCCGGCTATGAGATTCAGTCGATCTCGGGGGCGTCAATAGGAGCTCTTATCGGTGGTATATATGCCGCGGGTGAATTGGAAACATATCGAGATTGGGTCTGTAGTCTGAATACTTTAGATGTTCTCAGGCTGCTTGACATCTCTTTTAGCGGAACCTCTTTGTTCAAGGGAGACAAGATTATCGATGCCCTGCGTGATCTGATCGGACCGCGCAATATTGAGGATTTGCCTCTTGATTTTACGGCCGTTGCCACGGACCTTGATGCCAGTAAAGAGGTTTGGTTATCCAGCGGACCTCTGTTTGATGCCATCAGGGCTTCGATTGCTTTTCCCACGGTTTTTTCGGCCGTTCATTATCGTGGTCGGACTCTGGTTGACGGCGGTCTGCTCAACCCGATCCCGATTGCACCGACCCTGCGCGACAGCACGGATATGACCATCGCTGTCAGCTGAATGGTCGGCCGACGCAGGCTGTAACCGTTCCGACAGTCGAAGAATGTTCAACAGCGTAATGGCTATCATCAGAAAATTCTCGATTTTATCGATTCATTGCAGTTCCGGGGGAATCATAAAGGGGAGAAGGACAGTGGCTTTTTTGATGTTATTTCCAAGAGTATAGATGCCATGCAGTCAACCATATCAAAACTGAAGTTGGCAGCTCACGCGCCTGATATCGTCATCGAAATTCCTAAAAATGCCTGTACAATCTATGAATTTGACCGCGCTCTTGAATTGATCGAATTGGGTCGCAGTGAAGCTCGCGAGACTCTGGACAGGATGAATGTGACCTATTCAGCCGAGTCCCCACGCACATGAACATATAATGAACAGGTTAAATCGCATAACGTTGGATATCGTCGTGTTAACAGTTTATGAATGTTGGTCGATATGCGTTAATATATAAATAGGCAAAGAAATCGAACCTGATATATCGAGGTGAAAATGACGACACGAAAGAAAATTTGTATAAATACAGGCGGTGGCGATGCGCCGGGCTGAATGCCGTAATCGAAGCCGTCACCATGGCAGGTTATAACCGGCAGTGGGAGGTCTATGGCATTAAAGGGGGTATGAGGGCCTGATCAACACGTCGGAGATCATCCATCTGACCCCAGAAAAGGTGGATGGAATCGCAAGCATTGGCGGCACCATCCTGGGGACGACCAATAAGGGAAATCCTTTCAATATGCCTGTCAGGAATGCGGCCGGCGAAACCGAATTTCACGATTTGTCTGACAAATCATAGAAAATTTTCATCGCTTGAGATTCGATGCGCTCGTTGCCGTCGGCGGTGATGGCAGCCTTCAGATCGCTCATGAATTTGCGCAAAAAGGGATGCCGGTGGTTGGTGTTCCAAAGACGATAGACAATGACATGGGCGGCACTGTGATCACGTTCGGTTTCGACACTGCTATCAGCACCGCGACAGAGTGCATCGACCGCTTGCATTCGACAGCAAAATCCCATGAGCGCGTCATGGTGGTTGAGGTTATGGGACGTGATGCCGGCTTTATCGCTCTGAACAGCGGCATATCCGGCAATGCTGACGTGATTTTAATTCCCGAGGTTCCTTTTGATCTCGAAAATGTTTGCGATAAAATCATGGAAAATGAACTGCGTGGCCACAAGTATGCCATTGTCGTCGTTGCTGAAGGCGCTGTTCCCAAGGGAGGAAGTGCCGTTTTTAAAAGCTCGGGAGACCAAGGCCGCGAGCATGTCGTTTTGGGGGGGGATTGCCGAAAGAGTGGCATCTGAGATCTCTCAACGGATAGGCAAGGAGTCTCGGTCTATCGTCCTGGGTCACCTGCAGCGTGGTGGATCGCCGACGACGTTCGACCGTCTGCTTGCCCTGCGATTTGGCACAACTGCTGTTCGGGCGATCGAAGATGGCAAGTTTGGTCATATGGTTTCTCTGTTATCACCAGGAGTTGGACTCGTTCTCTTAGAGGACGCATTAAAAGTACACAAGAGAGTTCCTGTTGATGGCGATACGGTTATGACCGCTCGAGATCTTGGCATCAGCTTCGGGGACTGATCGTTGCCGTTTGCGAAATCCCATTGACAGGTCGCGGTTCTGTGTCCGGGATGACCACTCTATTCCCGCCTGAAGCGTCTGTCATCAGCAACAAAGGCTCGACTGAACGTCGCCGTGGTTTTTTATGCAGTCGATTTCGGCGAACTCCCGGACTTCAGCTTTTGGACCGGATTTCCATCCGTATGATGCTCGAACGGGACCTGCTGAACTCAAATGAGGGAAATGCACCTGATTGAGCTGAATCGGCTCAATCGGGTGCCTGCTGCCACCTTGACCTTGGCGACCGTTCATTTTTATCCGGTTATGGTGCGAGATATGGGATTTTTGGGGCAAGTGCTCTTGTCTCAATGGCTTAAATAACAATATATTGGTAATAATCGTATGACAGGCTATGTCCGCTGCCAGACTCTGGTCGCTGGTTTCCAAGCAATATTCATGATGTATGGTGGTCTTTTTATTGATTATTGTTGTCCCTTTGTCTGCGATGGCAAATGCCGTCATTTTTAGCTGGGAAGAACCGAATCAGCAGACTTTCCACCTGTGAATAGCATTTAAATCAAGAGGTTGTTTATGTTTAGAATCGTTTATCTTGCCACGTTTCTGGTCCTGTTCTCCGGCTCCCTGATATCGGCACAGACGTTGACAGACAAGGTTAAGGAATATCGCCTTGAAAATGGTGCAACCCTGTTGATGGTTGAGCGTAAAGACGCTCCAACGGTCGCGGCCTATATCAGCTTTCGGGTTGGATCTGTCAATGAGTCGAATGCCGATCGAGGTGTTGCTCATCTGCTTGAGCATATGCTTTTCAAGGGGACCAAAACCCTCGGCACCAAAAACTATCGGAAAGAAAAAGCTCTCCTGGAGCAGTGCGAAATTGTCGGTTGCAAAATTGACGAATTGAAAACCGGCCGGATACGGATCAGGAGGAGTTGAAGCAACTGAATGAAAAGTTGGCTCAGCTGCAGAAAGCACATCGTGAGTTTATTATTAAAGACGAGTTTTCTAAAATATATGCCGAGAATGGCGGCGTTGGCTATAACGCTTTTACCGGTAAGGACAGTACGACCTATTTAATTAATCTTCCGGCCAACAAGCTTGAACTGTGGGCTTCCATTGAATCGGATCGCTTGCAGAATGCTGTGTTCAGAGAATTTTTTACGGAGCGTGATGTCGTTCGCGAAGAACGACGACGTTCCTATGAATCGAATCCGGACGGGATGCTTTATGAAACCTTGCTGGCGACTGCTTACAGGGTTCACCCATATCGCAATCCAATTATTGGTTGGGAATCCGATATCGAAAACCTGAATCCTGAAAAATACGTAATTTTTTTAACAAGTATTATACCCCTGTCAATATGGTTATCACCCTGGTCGGTGACATCGAACCCGAATCGACCGTCGCCCTGGTCGACCGATACTTCGGTAAGCTTGAGCCCGGAGTTCCGGTCCCTCCTGTTTTGGATAAGGAGCCGCCCCAGAATGGTGAGCGTCGGGTAACAATTGATTTTGATGCCGAACCGCGTCTGATGATCGCTTTTCACAAACCGACCCTGCCACATAAGGACGATTATGTTTTTGATCTTCTGATGCAGATTCTGGCAGAAGGGCGGACGTCGAGACTTTACCGGTCATTGGTTGTTGAACAGGAACTGGTCAGTGAAGTTGGTGTCTTCGGGGCTCCCGGTTCGCGTTATGACAACCTGATGATCCTCAGTATGGTCCCGCGCCATGACTGTTCCTGTGTTGATGTTGAGGCTGCCGTGTACAAAGAACTGGAACGTCTCAAGTACGAACTTGTGAGCGAGGAAGAACTTGCCAAGGCCCGCAAGCAGATCACAACGTCCATGTTGAGACGATTGCAGGACAACAGCGGTCTGGCCCGGATGCTCTCCTCTTATGAACTTCTGGGCGATTGGCGTTATCTGGTCGATTACGAAAAAAAGCTCAACCAGATCAGTGCTCAAGATATTATGGATGTTGCGCGACGCTATCTCAATGCCAATAACCGTACCGTTGCAACATTGAGTCGTGGAGGGGAGCAGGGATGAGAGTATTCTTCTTTGTTGTTCTGGCTTCGTTGCTCTTAACCGCCTGCAGCCCTGATTTCATAATGCCGCAGTCTCGGCCGGATGATTTGAGTTTTCAGCCGCTTGAATTTAATTTCCCGAATGTCACCCACCGGGAACTTGACAACGGAATGAAGATTTATTTACGGGAAAATCACGAACTGCCGCTCGTCAAGTTGACCGTTATGGTTGAGGGTGGGAGTATCTATGACCCTCAAGAAAAGGCCGGTCTGTCAGATTTTTTCGCTGAAGTCCTTCAGAGCGGGGGGAGTGAAGGGTTCCCGGCAGAAAAACTGGAGGACGAGCTGGAAATGAAAGCGATCGATTTTTCCGTTTCCAGTTCCAGTTATTGTTATGAGATCAATATGTCGCTACACCGTGATGACCTTGATCGGGGTCTGGAAATTCTTGCGGATCTGCTGCAGCGTCCCGCTTTCGCCCCCGAAAGGATGGAGCTGGTTCGAAAGCAGATGCTCAATGATTTGACACGGATGAACGATGAGCCGGGTTCCATTGCCCGTCGCATGTTGGCTCAATCGATCAATCCAGGTCATCCTTTTGGCTCTTTTCCCGATGCCGCTGGGATCAACAGTTTCAGCCGTGCTGATCTGGTTGATCTGCATCAGAAATTTTTTAATCCAAAAAATATCTGGGTGGCCGTTTCAGGAGACATCTCTGCCACAGAGATACCGGCCCGGTTTGCGGAAAAATTTAAGGCCTGGCCTGACGTTTCTGACTTTGTGAGGGATTTCCCCAGCTTGCCGATGCAGCCTCAAGGGAAAATCCTGCTGGCGGACAAAAAGGTTCCTCAGACCACAATATTGATGGGACACAGTGGTATCAGCAAGGATAATCCTGATGCCATGGCGCTGCAGGTGGCAAATTATATCCTTGGCGGCGGTGGATTTAACTCACGCCTGATGCGAGAAATCAGATCTAACAGAGGGCTGGCATATTCAGTCTATTCCTATTTTCAGGTCGGTCGGCACCTGCCGGGACTCTTTATCGCCGGGAGTGAAACAAAAGCCGGTCCACCACCGAAGTCGTTCTGCTGATGCGGCAGTTGATGCAACAACTGGTTGATCAGCCGGTCTCCGCTGCTGAGCTTGAGCTGGCCCAAAAAAGCCTGATCAATTCTTTTGTATTTGCCTTTGATGATAGTCATGCCATTGTCAGCCGCCGGATGCGGCTTGATTATTATGGTTACCCCGAGGACTATCTGTCCGCTTACCGCAAGCGGGTGGCGGCTGTTACCATTGATGATGTTCAACGCGTTGCACGGAAATATCTGCATCCTGATAAACTCCAGGTGGTTCTGGTCGGTAACAGCAGCAGCTATCGGGACAGGATCGAAGCGGTCGGCTTGCCGATCGAGTCGGTCACTCCGGGGCAGGACTAAAACATTATGAGGAACCAAGCGGGCAATCAGCGCTCTTTGGGTGAGTGGATCGACGAACTGCTGTGGCAACAGAATCCGGCTGATCTTAATGCTGTGCAACGAACCCTGTTACGTCAGGTTCAAACGGTTGCCCTGGTTTCCGTGACTTCAATACCAATCAATGCCTGCTGCGAGCGTCGGCACTGACCTATTACACCATGCTGTCGCTGGTTCCACTGTTAGCTCTGACCTTTGCACTGCTCAAAGCGTTTGGCGTACAGAATCTTCTGCAGCTCTGATTATCGAAAAACTTAATGTCGGCGATGGGCAGATTGCCGAAGCGATTCTTGGTTATATTAACAATACCCAGGTGGCCAGTCTGGGGACTTTTGGTCTGATTTTTCTTTGTATTGCCGTTATTTCACTCCTGACCAATGTTGAAAAAGCATTCAATCATATCTGGGGCGTTGAACAGATCCGTCCGCCGATGAGGCGTTTTGCCGATTATCTGTCAGTGATCCTGGTGGGACCGGTGTTGGTCATCAGCGCCATCTCGATGTCGTCCACGCTGGCCAGCCATGGTCTGGTTCAGCGATTGATTGAGATGCAGCTGGTCGGCAGTGTTATTTACTGCTGTTCAAGGTGGCTCCTTTATTTTCATGTGGCTGGCTTTCACTGTGCTTTATATCTTCATGTCCAATATCAGGGTTGATTGGCGGGCTGCCCTTGTCGGCGGTATTGTTGGCGGCACCCTGTGGCAGTTGGCGCAACTCGCTTATGTGCATTTCCAGGTCGGGGTAGGGCGCTATAATGCGATTTATGGCACCATGGCGGCACTGCCCATCTTCATGGTCTGGCTCTATCTGTCCTGGGTTATTGTCTTGCTTGGTCTGGGGGTTTGTTACGCCCGACAGAATCTGCGTGCCAGCGGTCACGATCTGCGGAGCAGTGAAGTCAGCAGGTGCAGTTTTGAGCAGGTGGCCTTGGCTCTGTTAACGACTCTGGCTGATCGTTTCATTCGTGGCCAGTCGGCTTTAAGTCATGAACAGTTGGCGACCCTGCTGCACATACCACCGAGACTTTGTCGCAACATTATCGAAGTGCTGGGGAAAATCGGATTTGTTTCGGAACAGTGCAGCCGGACTGGGCGCAGCCGCTATCAGTTGGGACGATCGGCAGAGGACCTGAGCCTGGCGCAAGTCTTCAGTGCAATGCGGAGATATGGTAAAGAAGCCCTCCACCTGCATCCGCATCCGCAGACTGTGATTGCTCTGGAAACCTACCAGCGGGTGGAAGAGATCGTTCAGGAAGGGCTTGCGGGAGCGACATTGAAGGATCTGGTTATGCGCTGTCAGGAGCGTCCAGCTGAGGCGGAGTCGAATTTAATAGAAGTTGAGGCGTGATAGCTTTTTTAAGCTGATATGGCCGTTTTCCATTTCGGCATAGGAAAACTGGCTGATCCAATCTCCAAGACCGATCATTGTGATTCCTTTGTACTGACTTGTCACAGGGTAGTGATAATGGCCGCAGATGATGATTTCCGCATCTTCAAGAGACTGTTGGTCAATAAAGGAAGCCAGAAAAGGGGTTGGATCGCGATGACTTCTATCTGATTTATTTTTAGGGCTTTTACTGCACAGCCACATGGCAAAGGACCAGACCAGATCGGGGTGAATAATCCGGGCCAGAATCCGGGCCGGGAGACTGCGCCACAAAGAACGTAAGCGGCGATAGTTGGGGTCCGGGTTGAGCAGGTCGCCGTGACAGACGCAGACCTTATGGTTGTCCAACTCGATCACTTTCTGGTCCGAAATAACGGTACATCCCAGTTTTCAGTGAAATAGGACCCATGTTGAAGTCGTGATTGCCCTCGACAAAATAAAGCTCTGTTCCCTGGTCTTTAAGCTGACGAAGTTTTCCAGCAGGGGAATGTAGGCACTGAAAACAACGTGCCTGTAACCCAACCAGAACTCAAAAAATGTCGCCGAGCAGAAAAAGAGCGTCGATCTGCTTTTGCTGGTTGAGAAATTCAAGCAAAAGCTGATAGTTTCTGTCTTCTGGATTGCGCAGATGGGCGTCTGATAAAAATATCGCTTTCATGTTGGCGACTATAAAGACCCGCTGTGCTGATGTCAATTTATTGCCAAAACTAAACAACACATCGATCGGTTGACCTTTTGGTCAACTTCAATGACGAAAGACCTTGAAAGGAGAGACCAATGAACTATCCAATGATTCACATCTGTTATCGTGTCATGGACCTTGAAGCCTCCGAAAATTTTTATCGCGATGCCTTCGGGTTCGAAATTTCACGTAAAAAGGATTATCCTGACGGCCGCTTCACTCTCAGCTATATGACCTCGGCCGAATTACCCTTTGAGCTTGAACTGACCTATAATTACGATCAGCAGGAACCTTATATTATTGGTAATGGCTATTCACATCTCGCCGTTGGGACGACCGACCTGGAGGGGTCCCATCAGCGCCATCGGGACATGGGGTTGGAGATGACACCGCTTAAAGGTTTGACCGAAGGCAAGCCGAGGTTTTATTTTGTGACCGATCCGGATGGTTACCTGGTTGAAGTCGTGCGTCAAGACACTTAGAGTACTGGAGTAAACCATGTCTGTTGAAGTATTGTTGGAAAAAGGTTCGATCGCACTGGATGAGGGCGATATCAAAGCTGCGTTAAAAATTTGCCCGTCAGGCCCTGGATCAGGAGAACACGGTTGATGGCTGGTTGCTGCTGGCAGAGGCCCAGGTCGAAAACGGTCAATTTTCAGCGGCGCAAAAATCGTTGCAGAGCGGCCTTGAAATTGATCCGGATGAGATCGATCTGCTTATCGCCCTGGGGGGATGTCTATCTGGAGGAAGGCAAGAACAAACAAGCAGCCGCCACCTATCAGAAGGTGATCGATCTCGATCCTGAAGAGATCGACGCTCTGGTCAGCAAAGCCATGGCCTACATCAACGACGAAGAGCTGGACGCGGCAGAAGCTTGTTGCCGACAGGCCCTCGAAAAGGATAGTCAATCGACCTTCGCACTCAATGCCCTGGGCGATATCCTGGCGACTCGTGGTGATGCCGAAGCTGCTGCCGATTGTTTTGAAAAAGCGGTTGAACTGGAACCTGAGGACCCGCAATCCTACTTGAATCTGGCTGAACTTTATTATGATGACGGCCAACTTGAAGAAGCTGAAAAATGGTGTGTCAAAGGGCTTAAACTTGATGCGGCTATTCCGTCAGGCTACCTGACTTTGGGCAATATCTATCTCGATCTGGACCGAAATCAGGATGCTGTTGAAAATTATGAACAGTTCTTGCGGCTTGAAACCAGTCCCGCTGCAAAGCAGATACGTGATGAAGTCTCCGCGGTCATTGAAGGTTTACGCTAACGCGCCCGTACCGGTTGCGATGATGCTGTACTTATGACCTTGCGGACTGAAATAAAAAACGCCTTGCTGATGCTGGCGGGTACGGCTGCCCTGGCTCTGGGAGTGGTTCTGTTTCTGGCGCCCAACAGAATAGCGACGGGCGGGACCCCCGGCATGGCTATTCTGCTAAATCATTTGAGTGGGTTGCCTATCGGTCTGTTGATGTTGTCCATCAACCTGCCGTTACTGGTGACAGGTGTCAAAATTATCGGCAAGGTCTTTGCTTTCCGGTCGGTCGTCGCCATTGTTTTAAGTTCGGTCTTTGTTGATTTCTTCAGCCAGATTCTTAAGCTCGAAGCGGTCAGTCAGAACACTCTTCTGGCCGCTCTGTATGGCGGGATTGCTATCGGAATCGGCGCCGGGTTGATCCTCAAAGGTGATGCCTCCGCCGGAGGAACGACCATCATTGCCAGATTGGTTGCGGCCCGGACACACTATCGACCGGGACAGATCATTCTGTTTTTTGATGTCTTCATTATCATTGCCTCCGCTTTTGTTTTCAACGATATTGAGCGTGCTCTGTGGAGTATGATCAGTATTTACGTCACCTCAAAGTGTGTCGATATGATTCTGACTGGCGCATTGGCCGAGAAGATTGTCCATATCACCTCTTACAAGACCGAGCGTTTTAACACAACAAATCACTGCCCGACTCGGTCGGGAGGGGACCATTATCAAAGGGCGTGGGCTCAACGCACATGAAGAAAAAACACTGATTTTCTTTCGGTCGAAACGCGCAGTCTCTCTCTGCTGCGTGATATCATTCGTGAAAATGATCCTGACGCCTTTATGATTGTCATGGATGCGACCGAAATGCTGGGACGCGGGCACGGAATCTAGCTTGTGCCTATCTGGAAACTCCGGATGGGCGCAGCGTCCGTTCCTGATTTGGACACCAGCATTTTTTTACAAGATCAAGGAAATCAAGTGCTTGAGCTTAAAGCGTAGTTTCTAAGCCGCACAATCAAGCGTGCAGATTGACGCCGAAATTGCGGAAAAGAGCGGTTCCGGACAAAACCAGCTGGAGTGGAATTTCCATGGGAATAGCAGCCGACATCGTTATCATTGTCATCGCCGCGTTGATCGGTGGACTTGTTGCCCGACAGTTTCGACAACCTCTGGTTCTGGGTTATATCCTGGCCGGAGTGGTTATCGGACCATATACCGGGGCATGACTGTATCCGATACCCATGAAGTTGAAAAACTGGCGGAAATAGGGGTGGCGTTACTGCTTTTTGCGCTCGGCCTCGAATTTTCATTGCGCGAACTTAAGCCGGTCAAGTATGTCGCACTGATCGGCGGCCCGATTCAGATACTGGCGACAATCGCTTACGGTTTCCTGATCGGCCGCTGGCTGGGCTGGGATAATGGACCGTCACTCTGGCTGGGGGACTGGCATCGCTGTCGAGTACGATGGTGATTCTAAAACTCTGATGGCGCAGGGGATGATGGGGACCCTGTCCAGCCGCGTCATGGTTGGTATTCTGATTGTGCAGGATCTGGCAGTCGTTCCCCTGTTGATTCTTCTGCCTCAACTGACCAACCCCGCTTCAGGCTTGCCTCTGCTCGGCCTGGCCCTGGTCAAATCTGTGGCTTTCCTGGCAATTATGCTGTTGCTGGGGACTCGACTGTTACCTCGCTTTCTCGCCCTGATCGCACGCGGAAACTCGCGTGAGCTGTTTATTTTAACCATCACAGCCATTGGTCTTGGTATCGGCTACGCAACCTATCTGGCCGGACTCTCATTTGCGTTTGGGGCCTTTGTGGCCGGTATGGTGTTGAGTGAATCAGATTATGGTCATCAGGCCTTAAGCGATATCATTCCCCTGCGCGATCTTTTCGGTCTGCTGTTTTTTACTTCTGTCGGCATGCTTCTGGATCCTGCCTTTTTGATTGCCCACTGGGTCGATGTTTTGCAACTGGTTGCTCTGATTGCTCTCGGTAAGGGATTGATCATGGCTGCAATCGCGCGCAGTTTCGGTTACGGTAATGTCATTCCCCTGGCGGTCGGGCTGGGGATGTTCCAGATCGGCGAATTTTCTTTTGTCCTTGGTCAGGTTGGTTTTGTCGGTGGATTTCTCGATACCGACCAGCATGCCTATATCCTCTCAGCGACCATTATCAGTATGCTGTTAACTCCCCTGCTTTCCGGTTTGACAGCACCTCTGTACGGCTTGAAACGTCGGTTGAGCAAAAGTGATTTACTGGAAACCGTCAATCTGCCGCCAGACGGTCTGCATGGACACGTTGTTATTGCCGGTGGTGGTCAGGTGGGACAGCACATAGCCAATATTTTAAAGCAGCTCAATGTTGCTTTTGTCATCATTGAACTTGGTCATCGCGCTATAGAAGAATGCAAGAAAAAAGGTTATCCGGCTATCTACGGTGATGCCGGTCATCAGACCGTGCTGGAGGCTGCAAATCTGGCCGAAGCCAAACAGCTGCTGGTGACAGTCCCGCATATTACGACAACCGAATCAATTGTCCGCTATGTCCATCGCTGTTATCCAGAGCTACGCATCGTCGTTCGCTCTGTCGGTGCTGAGCAGATGGCAGCACTTTACGAAGATGGTGTTTACATGGTTATTCAGCCGGAACTGGAAGCCGGTTTGGAAATTGCCCGTCAGACACTGTTGAACCTTCAACTGCCGGTCACCGAGATTCAACGTTTCACCGATGCGGCGCGACGGGACCACTACCATCAGGCGTATGAAGATCAAAGTGGATTGAAAAATATCCGTCAGCTCAAAAACGCTCAAGAATTGCTTGAACTGCGTTGGCAGGAGCTGAATGAAGAAAGCCTGATGGTCGGCAAGACACTTCGGCAGTTGGATATTCGTCAGGCTACGGGCGCTTCGGTTGTCGGTGTTTTGCGCCAGGGGAAGTTTATCGCCAACCCTTCTGCTGAGCTGGTTTTCAAGGCAGGGGATACCGTCGCCTTGATCGGTTGCTACAGTGGTGAGAGTGGGCTGGCAAAGATCGAATAAAAAAAGGCCACCTGCGAGGGTGGCCTTTTGATAAAAACTGTATGGCAGCTGAGCTTATTTTCTTTTTACCTGCAGCAGCACGTTTGGCAGCTTTCAGTGGATTAACACGAACATCATCAGATTTGATGTCGATTTTTTGTGGGTTGCAAAGTTACATAGGCCACTGGCCCACTTGACTGCAGGGTTCGAAAATGAGGTACAGACGTCGCCGATGGTCCCATTGGCGATCCGCTCACAGCCCTGACCATTCTTCTACCACGACCTGACAACTGCCACCTTCTGCTGAACAGCCGGTTTTCTTCCAGAAACTGCACTCAGTACCTGCGAGAACTGTTTGACACTCCATTGATTATTCCTCCTAGCTTTATGCTTTGATTCGCGTTCAGAACGCCTAGATATAGCTAATTTGCTATGTTGAGTCAACGCTTTTTTAGCATAAATTCAAACTGTTTCAGGATCTACCTGCAAAATACTGATCGTCGGCTCGATCACAGCAATAGAAATGCGAAGATCGTTGATAGCAGGCGTCCGGCTGAATCGTTCGCGGGTCGAGGCCTCTACACTAAAGTTGTCGAAAAAGTCAAAGGGCGATTCACTGCTCTGACCTCAATTGAGTAAGGAGCAGTGTCGTAGCTCTCAGCATTGAAGCATAGAGCGGAATAGACAGGCTGAAGGCAATGTCGGGTCCTGAATGATGGAAATCGGAGATGTCTGACAGGGGCCAAATCAATGAGATCGTGGAAATCGTACGGGACATAAAGAATCTGCTCCATACTTTGGCATGCGTAGTGCGAGTTCGAGCTGCTTTGAACAGAGCGCAAAGGTGATACAGGTCATGCCCGAGAAGGTCAGGGATGTGGAACAATCAGGTAATATTGTTGTCTTATCAATCTTTTCCTCTGTCATGAGGTGCTGGTGGGTGATCGTCAATATTGGGAAAGGTCTCAGGTTTTTTGGTGATCAGCCAGTACGTTATTCCCAAAGCCAGAACGACCGCGGCCGTACCGTAGATAAAGGGGGAGTGATTTGATCAAAATCAAAAATGATGACTTTTCGTGCGATTGCCATCAAGGCTGTGGCAATGACCAGGCGCACCGGTATGACATTGCTGCTCAGGTACATGCTGATATTGATAAAGATTTCGATTGCAATGAGAACAGCCAGAAAAGCACCGAATGTCGCCAGCAGGTCATCAATCTGCAGCAGTAAAAAGGGAGGCTGCACGAGTCGTTGATACAGAACAAAGAGGACGTCACCGATACCCCAGACGATCACGAGAACCATCAGCACCGCGAGCACCTTAACGGCAGCCCTTATGATTTTGTGTAAAAAACGGATTGTTGCATCTTCATGTTCCAGATGAAGATCATGGCCGGGTTCATGGTCATGCGTTGATGATTTGTGCTTTTCCATAGCGACCCCGCTTATCTGTCCGGTTGTGCGCCGTTGTCAGCTTCAACACAGCCATACTTTTCATTTTACCAGCAGCATCCCGAACTCAACTAACCACTGCAACAGCTTTGCTCACCTCGGTTTCAGGACCAGCTCATGTTGCGAAATAGTGACCGCTGAGACCTGACAGAAAATACAGCGTCGTTCGGTTGAGCTGAAAAATCCAGCATCAGCATCTTATCGTGATTATAGCCGAGTATGTATATTGGTTCCTCCATATTAGCATTGAATGAACTTTTTATTTTTATGTCACCGCAAAAAAAGCTTACTCCTTTGATCATGATGAAATAATCAGGCCCGATAATGAATCGTTTTCCGATACCAATGGTCATTTTATGAAAACTCTCTTCAGATAGATAAGTTACACATCAATGGGAACTGATGGCGATGGCTTGATAACTGAAGGTCGAATCGGTTTAGATGGTTTTGTCCGACCATACAGCAAACTCATTTCCGCTCGGTTCTAAAAAGTGAAATCTCCGGCCGCTGGAAAGTGAATATCTCTTTGCAGATTGTGCCGCCCGCGGCAACGATTTCCGATTGTGTCTCTTCGAGGGTAGTGCTGTAAAATACGATCAACGCACTCCCGTTTGCGGTGTTCGCATTCTGCTCAGATTTGAAAAAACCTCCATCGAGACCGGCATGAGAGAACGCCGTGTATTCAGGGCCGAAGTCTTTAAATGTCCAGTTGAATACCGTGCTGAAGAAAGATTTGCTGGCTTCAAGATTGGTGGATGGAAATTCAACATAATCTATTTTTTTATGGTTATTCATGTGCATTTCTTTCTGCCTTCCGGCGTAAAATGAGCTGTCCGGTTCTGGTCCGAATATAAGTGCGGTGAAACGGATGGCCCTGCTGTTATATAACCGATCCAACAGTGGATCAGAGGACTGACAGTACCAGAAAATGTGTCCGGGACCAAAGGTGATAAAGTCATCTGGTGCTAAATCAAGTATAGCGATAAAAGAACCGCTATGAATACTCGTCAGTAGCCACGCAACAGATCGACCTGATTCTGGAGCGGCTCTCGGTTTTTCATGCGGCGATAATTATCAACGATCTGAGGTGCAACAGATGTCGGTTCGGTCATGCATGAACAATGGGGCGTCAGAATAATTTTTGGGTGCGCCAGAAAGGGTTGTCAGCTGGAACGGGTTCCCGACGGAACACATCAAGGCAAGCCCCGCGTAATTGACCGGAATCCAGAGCTGCCAACAGCTCTTTTCCATCAGGTGTTCCCCTCGCGCAATATTAATAAGACAGGCACCTTGCGGCAGCATGCTGGACAGTTCAAGGGTCAAGATCCCGGCTGTCTGGTCGGTGAGCGAGAGCAGACAAACAAGGATATCTGATTGCGAAAGAAATGCTTTCAACTGCTGGTCACCGCTGTAGGTTTCAACGTCTGTGATCGATTTTGCCGTCGCGATCAGCCGTTACCCTGCTGAACCCGGACGCTGCCAGTTGCCTGGCGGCATAGGCCCCAGCTCTCCCAGTCCCATTATGCCTATGGTTGTCTCCGGTCGATCGAGATCGTTAAGAATACGGTCTATGCCGGCTTCCATTGAACAGACACAGCGTAAATCGGGATAGTGCTGCAGCACCCCTCGGGGATGCTTCCAGCACAGGGCAAATTCGATACCTTGCCGCCGGTCGGCGTGCGGTCAAACCCGAATGTCCAGTGTCGGATCGATTGCTTTCATGTAAGAGGCTTAACCTACAAGAAAATTTAAGCGATCATCTGCTTTCTTTACGTCAATTTCCAGTATTTCGGCTGTAACTACATTTTCAGCTACAAATGGGTCGCTGTTTACTCTCTCTTGTAAGTCGGCTAACGATGAATTGTGCGCTATTATTGAACCTCCGAGACCAGGTTGCAGGCTGCCGACCAGTAAAAATACACCATCGCTAAACCCTTTTTGTATCCATTCATTATGTCCGTTCATAAACTCACCGGCTTTACCTTTGTTTTCAGAAAACTTTAGAAGAATGACAAACATAAATTACCTCCGTTTATTTGTTTGGATGTATTTAACCTCAACGTCGCTAATCAGCTGCGCGGTCTTTTGCCATAGCTGTATTAGATTGTTCTATTAAATTTAATTTCATTCAATAGTCTGTGATTAAAAGCTTGTCGGGTTTTCAAAATTTTTGTCAAGAAAACTACCATCAATATTATTCACCATTTCAACAAACCGATTGGCTGGGGCTGAAAATATGATCATATCGTCTGGTATAAAAACGTCGGATCAGAACATCCATTGATCCGACAATACACTTCGGTTGAGCTCTGAACTTCTGGTCATAGGGAATGGAGAAAGCCGATTGACATCCTGAAGCGTCAGGTATCAGTGTCCCACTTTCTTCCCGGTCATAACTAGCCAGGCCATTCAAATTTGCCATACCAGTAATATCCGGAAACAGATTGACGACTTCAATTTCCCTGCTTTCATCGATATTCTCAATTTTTTCAAAGTACAGGAATTTTTCTGTTGGAGCATGGATCTCCGCTACCCAATCTCTAAAATACGCTTGGGCAAGGGCACGCGTTTTTTTTAAAGCGTTCAATTTCAGCAATAAATTTTCCTTTATCGTCCACCGGCGGTGTGAAACCGCCAAATTCCTGTATTCCCGGGCAAGCTTTCCCACAGTCTGCTGAGAACTGAATTCTCTTTCCCTTCTTTATGACGATGGCCCAATACATAAACATACAAACCCATCGATCCTTTTTGTAGATGAACGAATTCTCGACGTTTTCCGCGGAAAAATACCAACCTGTTGCGGGATATTTAAACGATAAAACCTCAGACAGCTTTTGGAGATTATCTTTGACTATTTTCGCTTCCATTTATTTTTCCTCCATCACAAAGAGGGGAGCTCCGCCGACCGGGGCATGCAGCCGAGCAGGGCGTCGAAGCCAAATTTTGTATATCAACGATCAGGGGCAATAAAAAAAGCACAATTAAATAGCGGTGGTGACCATGTATTTCAAGATTTTAACAGAATTTTTTTGCGCGCCCGATACAACCAATGAATATAGCACTGCCGATCCTGTACAAACTTCAGTAGAAATTCTTTTTTATGACAACGCTGAGTGATGCCAGACATCGCCTGACAAGAAACTACGATCGACTCTCGGCATGTTTCCCCTTCATACCCATGACGCGCCCCATGTTTTTTCCGACTCCCTGGCTAATACGCAGATACAATAATAAGTGGGTGTGCATAACTTTGTCCTCGCCAAGCTTATGCCAACGGCTCTTTATTCAACTCAATCTGTTTTTTAGTCAGATGGGAAAAGTTTTCTTGATTTTTTCAGTTTAGACTCTATACTACAGTCATGAAACATGACAATCAAAAAATCGTTGACCGCGTTTTCACAGTCATGGACACTATGTTATTTATTGAAAAGCGGTTTTCATTCACATTCAAAAACGTGAAACTTTTTCCGAAGGAAGTGCATGTGATTTTGCTTGTTGATCAGGAACGAAATATCAACGCCAAAAGAATGGCTGATATTTTCTGTGTGACAAAAGGTGCGATTTCACAAACGCTAAAACGCCTTGTCGAAAAAGGCATGCTGTATAGGGAACAAAATCCAGAACAGCCAAAGGAATTGCTTATCATATTGACGCCCTTGGGGCGGGAAGCTGCAAACTATTTCTCAAAAATAAAAAACGGCTTGGCAAAGAAAATATGAGGCCTATCTTGTAAACCTTTCACCAACGGAACGGAAAACCATTTGCGCATTTCTTGAAAAAATGGATGAGATTTTAAAAGAAGCGTAGATTTTTTTTGCCCTTACGGTTTAGGATCTAAACCATATTACTTTAATACAGGAGAAATCAATGAACACTCAAAAATCTGACACCTTTGTAAATGAATGGAAAGCAAAGGAAAAGCCATTGCGTCGTACCTCATTTACAGCGCAAAGGACGTTCGATGCCACTCCGGAGGAAATATTTCCCCTTCTTTGCCCGACGACGGAACTGGACTGGCTACCTGGATGGAACTGCGAACTTCTTCACTCGCAATCAGGCTATGCCGAGCTTAATTGTGTTTTAAGGACAAGTTTTTCGGAATGGATGAACTATTCATCTGCACACGATACGAAAAAATCTTGCCGTCGATTATTTGCGTGTCTCTGAACATATAAGCGGAAAGCTGGACATAAAACTGCTTGATCATCATAACGGCACAACAACCGGCGTATGGCTCATCACGTTATCCGCACTGGACGAAACCGGCAGCGAAATGCTTGATAATATTTCAGATGCACAGGAATTATTCGAAGAAGCCATAGACGCGCTTGAATATTACCTGAAAAACGGGGAGATGATCGGCTAAAGGGAGAAGGGTATGAATACCGCGAAATCTGACGCATTTGTAAAAGAATGGAAACAAAAAGAAAATCCGTTGAAAAGGGAATCTTTTACCCTGCAGGCAGACTTCGACACAACACCGGAAAAGCTCTTCAGACTGCTTTGCCCGACAACGGAATATGACTGGATTCCGATATGGGAGTGCGATCTTCTCCACTCCCGTTCGGGATACAGCGAGTACAATACCATCTTCAGCACAGACTCATTCGGCCCTCTGGAAACGTTTGTCTGTACACGCTTTGAACCCAATAGCATGATTGAGTATGTCAGGACGACAAAAGATGTCTGCATGACAATGACAGTTACCATCAGGGGTAGCGGCAAAGGTGCAGCCACATCACAATGGAGCATTATATTATCCGCCTTGCATGAAGAAGGAAATCAGGAGGTTATGCGTATTTTGAAGGTCCAGGATGACCTGCCGGATGTTTTTCATCTGTTAGAGGATTACATAGCCACAGGAGCATAAGGAAAAATATAATGATGACCAAGCACTCATCAGAAAAAATAAAACGTTTAAAGAGCAATCCTTTCAGTCCCGGCGTGCGCAGCGAACCGCATATTGGAAATTTCAGGCAACACCGGAAGCTCTGTTTCCTCTCCTTTGCGCGGCACGTGAGGCGGATTGGCTCCAGGAAACAGACCACACGATTGTGTTTTCATCAACCGGCTATGCAGAAGAAGACTATATCTTCAGCAGTGACTTTTTTGGCTTGGGAGAAGAAGTCTGGGTACGGTTTAACATGTTGAAAATCAAGCACTTGCCTACTGCCGGTTTTCCCAAAACCTCGTCATCAAATTTGAAATTGAGCTGCACGATAATTTTGACGGGACCGTTAATACGCGCTGGCGCATTACCTATACTGGGCTTACGCAAAAAGGAAACCAGATAATCCACGAATTGCCTGACCAATTGGATATGACAGGCATTATGAAAAAGTTACAGAGCTATCTTGAGACATAACCCCCTGCAATACAACAATAAAGGAGTCAAAATGGAACAGCAGGAACAAGCCAAAATCATACGTCCTTCTGATATAACCTGGGAAGCGCATCCGTGCTTTACAGGTCTTACAAGCGCGATGTTTGTTTCCAATCGAGACGATCAGGTGGATCTGACCTGCATGTTAACGCGCGTCATGGCCGGGACAATTATCGACGGTCACGCGCATGAATGCGATGAGATAATCTATGTTCTCGAAGGAAATGCGATAATGTCAATTGAAGGGACGGAGGATGTTGCAATGATGCCGGGAACATTCTTTCGCATTCCCAAAGGTATGGAACATAGACCACATACGATTAAAGAAAATATACTTGCCTATAACGTTTTCCACCCGTTTTTAAAATGAACTCTCATGATCGGACTCCAGACTGCACCAGTTTTTTGTGTTCCGAGAGAAGAAAAGGTTGGGCGTTGCCGACCATCATAGCTCCGCAAGTGCGCTGTCTACTTTTGAGATGATTCACCTTTATGGAGATGGTTCAAGGGAGCACTCTATGGCAGCAATACAGTGAATATCTGTTGTGGCAAACGATGGTATCGATATATCCTCTGGCCCCAACAGCAGAGGGATTTCAGTGCAACCGAGGATAACACCTTCTGCCCGTGCAACCCAGTCAAAGTAGATTTCCGTACCGAATAGTTCATGGGGCAGTTCTTCACCGTTGTGAGTAAAGCGTAGACCTTCTAAATTCATTTTTCACTTAAAATGACCAGCGTATCGTGAATGCCACTGTCCCGTGAAAGTTGTAATAGTTCCGCTATTTTTTCTTTTTGGTCTGATGAAAGTGTTTCTATAAATTTGTTGAATTTAAAATTTGATGATGTTTCTGGCCACGGATTGTTTATTGAAATTCGATTTGAATACGAGCATTCACGTTGTTCGACCAAAGAATCGATGATGGATTGATATTTTTCAAGAGGAGTACTCATTTTGCTCATCTTTGTTTTTGAAAGCTAACGTTTAGCTAAGGAGCAGCGTGATTACTACCACGAAGCTGGATTAAAGTTTTAATTTTAAATTAACAACTGAACTACTAAAACAGCAAAGCCTATAACCTCTCTTGAGCGACGGGTTATAGGCTTTGCTCTATTACTACTTGCAGGCCATTTAAAAATAACTCTACTTTACCTTCAGTTACAATAGTTAGTGTGAATTCTTCTTTAAGGTTGTTTTTAATTTCTACATTTGATTTCTACATAGTAGAAAATCGAATTTGATATTTGCTTTTTAATTGAGTGCTATATTTATACTTTGGGCCACCTGTGACTCCAGAACGTAAGATTTTACGAATTATAAAAAGTTCATTGTTTTTCTCTTTTAACGTGATTGTTTCACCAGCCCAGTTGTTTTTTATAAAAATCTCTTTATCGATAAGAGAATATATACTTGGCCGGTTATCAGCGTAAACATTAACTGATAACAATAAAAAGATTAAAACAACCATTAAATAATTTTTTCATATGCCTATAACGAGCATGTAGAAAAACCTCTTTTTAGCTTATCCACATCTCAGATAGTGTTGATTGTTCTTATGTCCCCATAATTCAGGGGAACCCCGCCATCTGCTAAATACGATGGTAGACCCCTTCACTTTTCATTAGTCAACAGCAGACTTGAACATCCCGCTGATATTTTCAACCCCAAAAGCATCATTTCGGAGGTGTAAATAGCTTTTCTTCTTTGAGCATTTTGTAGATAACTCGACAGAGTTGTCGACCCAAAGATCGAATGGCCTGGTTGTGAGTTTTCCCTTCAGTT
>LQAG01000149.1_pt1 | contig 29211 bp, 50 predicted proteins | sample 1535801 | NCBI WGS metagenome assembly LQAG01 (sample SAMN04331584, study PRJNA305678) | bioreactor metagenome | isolation source: bioreactor_3 inoculated with Wadden Sea sediment 1st replicate of a... | place: Germany:Bremen
TTTCTCTGTTCTATGGTTGCCAGCTTAGTCTCAGCATCATAAGACTGTACTATGCCCAAGAAATCATACTCTCTTGTATAAGCACTTGACCCGTAATGCTGATCTTTATCGGATGGTTTGTCATAGTAAAAGCCTGTTGAAAACTCTCTATGACTGGCTTTTTCTATTTTCCTCAAGCCACTGAGGATCATACTTAAAGTTTTCAGGATCCTTGTAATATTCATCTATGGCCTTGCGATAAACCCTCACTATATTGGCCACATAGTAAAGACTCTTCATACGACCTTCAATTTTAAGACTGGCCAGTCCTGACTCAATCAAATCAGGAATGTTCTCGATCATGCAAAGGTCTTTTGAGTTAAAGAAGTAAGTCCCTGTTTCATCTTCAACAACAGGATAGAACTCACCATCACGCTTTTTCTCCATTAAGACGTATTCCCAGCGACAAGCATGTTTGCATTCTCCGCGGTTGGCGTCTTTATTGACCATATAATTGCTAAGGAGACAGCGACCTGAATAAGATATACACATAGCTCCATGCATGAAGGCTTCAAACTCCAAATCAGGCACTTTTTCAGTTGTATCCTTAATTTCTTTCAAGGAGAGCTCACGAGCTAGTATAACCCGTTTAACACCCTGTGACTGCCAAAACTTAGCACTCATATAATTTGTGTTATTGGCTTGGGTGCTCAGATGCACTTCCATATCAGGCATGTGCTCTTTTACAAACATTAAGGTGCCTGGATCTGAAAGAATAATGGCGTCAAAACCTATTGACTTAACTTCTTCAATATAGGTCTCAAGGGCATCTAGGTCTTCATTATGTGGAATAATATTCATAACAAGAAAGACTTTTTTCCCTCTAGCGTGTGCAAATTCTACGCCTTCCTTCATTTGATCGTATGTGAAGTTACGCGCGGCTGCACGTAGGCCAAATATTTGCCCACCTATGTAGACCGCATCAGCACCATAGATAATGGCGAATTTCAATTTTTGAAGATCGCCGGCGGGTGCCAACAGTTCAATTTTATTCATTATCTGCCCCTCCGGATTTTAAAATACTAATTGCCAGACCATCACCAAGCGGTAATATAGATGTGTCTAGGTCTGGATGTTCCATTAGGAACGATAAATAGTTACGCATGCGTCCATGAATGGTACGCACTCGTCTTCTCACTGATTCTCTTGGCTGTGCAATCATCCCTTTAAAAAGGACATTGTCTGATACAACAAGTCCACCGGGTTTAAGTTGCTTAATACAATCATCAAGAAACTGCTTATAGTGTCCCTTGCCTGCATCAATGAAAATCATATCATAAGGCCCGCGCATCTCTTTAACCAATTCAAGGGCATCGCCCTCATACAGATTAATCTCAACCGTCTTAGGTGCCATCTTTAGATTTTCCTTAGCGCGGCCAATCATAAGTTCGCTTCTCTCTATTGTGTCAACTTTGCCACTTTTCATGGCATCGGCAAAGACCAAGGCTGAAAAGCCTATTGCAGTGCCTATTTCAAGCACGCTATGCACGTTGTTCATAACGATCAACTGTTCAATGAAGCGCCCCACTTCTGGTTGTATAATGGGCACATTATGTTCAGTTGCAAAATTTTCCAGTGCTTCTATTTCATCTCTATGCTTGGGCAACAGACTGCGTATATAATCAGTCACGCTGTCAGAGTTAATAAAGTACTTCATAACATCATCCTCGTTTTCATGTCGGAAAAGAACTCCCAACCAAAGATATTAATAAAAGATTCCTTCCACGTCAATAGTCATTTCAAGGTTAAAAAGGAAGAATCCTTATTTTTTTCTGGATTTCGTTGCGGCTTCGTGTTCTTTCAAAGTTCTTGAGAAAATATGTGACCCGTCACCTTTTCCAGATGCCACAAAGTACATATAGTCAGTCTCTTCAGGATAAAGAGCCGCAATGATAGACTTTTCTCCTGGTGATGCAATAGGTGATGGTGGCAACCCCGCATTTAAATATGTGTTGTACGGAGACTCAATGGCGATATCATCATAGGACAATACATCTTTTCGCTCTCCGAGTATATACTGTACGGTAGCACATGATTGTAGTTTCCAGCCTTTTTTGATCCGGTTATGGAACACTCCAGAAACAAGGGCGCGTTCTGAATCAAGCATAGCTTCCCTTTCGATAACAGATGCCAGTGTGACAACTTCATTAATTGTCATGCCCAATTCTTCAGCTCTTTCATAGTACTCATCCTTAAATACCTGATCAAATTGTCTAAGCATTTTATCAATAATAGCCTTTTCATCTGAACCAGCTTTCATTTCATAGGTCTCAGGAAAAGGAAACCTTCAAGATGAGTTTCTGTATCAATATTTTCTAGGAATCTATAGTCAAATGCTCCTGAAGTGAGTAGACTGTTAAAGGTTTCTGCATCAATTATTCCCTTGGCAGAAAGTCTTTTAACAATTTCTTTGGCCTCAAAGCCTTCCGGTATGGTGAATTTAAATGTTTCAATATAAACATCACCATCCACAAATTTTTCGATCATCTCTTCAGATGACATCGTCTTGCTTAAAATGTATTCACCCGCTTGCATTTGTCCATCAGCCGACATATCTTTTGATAAAATCTTGAACATCATGGCATTTTTTTATAAGGCCCTCTTCTTCAAGAATTTCAGATATTTTTCGTTGTGCTGGCACCCTTTGGTATAACCACATGAATGGCTGTATTATCTGATGCATCAACAGGTTCATTCATTGAGTCTACCACCGCTGAACAACCAGTGAAAGCCACTGCTGATGACAGTACGGCAACAAGCATTACCTTTTTTACAATCATACTCTACTCCTCATATGCTTTAATTTATGCGACTAATTAATATCGGCTGGCTATTATCCTTGAAAAGGCTCAGGATTCGTATGAATCCTGAGCCACTATCATTGTTTAGCTATCTTATTAATTATATCACCAAATAGGAGATTACTCGATACCCATTGCATCACTAATTATTTTAGTGACATCTCCCATCATTTGGTTGAGTTTCATTTCTGCAAGAAAATATTGGTTTGCAACAGGGTCTTTTTGAATGATCTCAAAGAGTTCTTGAGCTTCTTTCATTTTAGATTCATCAACTGATTGACCTGTCATTTGAGCCGTTTGAAGTTCCATTTGAAGCTTCTGGAATGTATCAAACTGTGACTTTATGTCCTCTTTTGCAAACATTTTGAGCCTGTAATGATTTGAATTTTTCAAGTTCGTCAGATTCCTTAATAGCTTTTGCTAAGCTATGCGCTGCATCATACACGTTCATAATATTTCCTCCTAAACATCCATTATGATTGGTAATATCATAGGACTTCTCTTAGTATTCTGATACAAGTACCGTCTTAATGTGTCACGAATTTCACCTTTAATGGTTGACCATTCGCGAATATTTTTGTTTGGCACTTTTCAAGAGCCTTAAGAATTTCTTTTTCGCGCCCACCATCAAGTCTTCTGACTCTCTGACATAGACAAAACCTCTTGAGATAAGATCAGGTCCAGAAATCACTTCGCCAGTTTCATCATTAAAGGCAACAACAACAACCATAAGGCCATCTTCTGCCAAATGCTTTCTATCTCTTAGTACGATGTTGCCGACATCACCAACACCTAGGCCATCAATGAGCACATTGCCATGTGGCACTGGTTGCTGCATTTTCGCACCCTTTTTAGTGATTTCTAGCACATCGCCATTTTTCATAATGAATACATCATCTTCATCCATTCCCATTCGAATGGCCATATCCTTATGCTCTTTCAGCATAGAAAACTCACCATGAACAGGCACAAAGTACTTTGGCTGAACCAGTGCATGCATAAGCATAAGCTCTTGTTGCTTGGCATGACCAGAGACATGAACGTCTGCTAGAGATTCATAAATGATCTCAGCGCCACGCTCATTAAGCAGGTTGATGATGTTATAAACGCTCTTTTCATTGCCTGGAATTGGCGATGATGATAATACAATTGTATCCCCAGGTCTAATCTTAACTTGTCTGTGTTCACCATTTGCCATTCTCGTTAGAGCGGACATGGTTTCACCCTGACTACCAGTCGTGATCAAACAAATTTCATTTTCTGGGTATCTATCAATATCTTTAATATCAATGATAACGCCTTCAGGCACTTTTAGATGACCCGTATCCATAGCAACGGTTGAAACGTTGATCATGGAACGACCACTAAATGCCACTTTTCTATCATACAGCAAGCAAGCATTGACAATCTGCTGGATTCTATGCACATTCGAAGCAAAAGACGCTACGAATACACGTCCATCACAATTCGAGAATATATTCTCAATTGTCTGCCCAACACGGCTTTCTGACATTGTATGCCCTGGTCTTTGTACGTTTGTGCTCTCACAAAGCATGAGTTGTACACCCTTTGATCCAAGTTCAGCAAACTTATTTAAGTCTGTACGCTGACCATCAATTGGCGTATAGTCAATTTTAAAGTCACCAGAATGGATGATTCGTCCAAGTGGTGTATGAAGGCAAAGAGAAACCGCACCAGGAATCGAGTGACTCACGTGGATAAGTTCAACTTTAATATGGCCTAATTTAATTTTATCGCCTGGGTGGACGACGTTCAGTTGTATATTTTTTAGATTTTTATACTCACTGCATTTTCTTTCTACTATCCCAAAGTCAGCTTTGTACCATAGATCGGAACATTTAAATCACCCAGAACATATGGTATCGCACCAATATGGTCTCATGACCGTGTGTTAGGACTATGCCTCTCACGCGCTCATGATTCTTTTTCAAGTAAGTGATATCCGGAATAACGACATCTATACCAAGCATTTCGTCTTCCGGGAATGACATGCCACAATCGACTAGAATAATATCTTCGCCGTATTCATATGCAGTCATGTTCTTACCAATTTCGTACAAGCCGCCTAAGGGAATAACCTTTAACGAGTTCGTTCTTCTTTGACTCATTGTTATTCCTCCTGTTTGTTCTCTAACAACAAATTCTACATGCCTAGGCAAGGTTTCCAATCAATGCCTCTCGCTACATTCGCGTAACGACAAGACCTGTCAATTTGCTTTAGAAATTATACGTTTGTTACGTCCAAAAAAGTAGCCTGTAAGTTAATTACAAGCCACTCTTACATTCTTTACAAATCCCAAAGAATTTCAGTTTGTGATCACAGATTTCAAACTCATGATCTTTTTCAATACGAGCTTCTAGCTCATCAAGTAGATCTTCAACCACTTCAATTACCTTTCCACAATTTGTGCAAATTAAATGATGGTGGTGATGGTTATCATCATGTTGATTCATTTCATAGCGGACCAAGCCATCTTCTAAGTTCAGCTTAGAGATAACATCGAGTTCAGCTAGTAAAATGAGCGTTCTATATACTGTAGCCAGTCCAATTTCTGGATGGTTGTTCTTCTTAACGAGTTCATAGATTTCCTCAGTGCTTAGATGTTCGCCTGGATTTGAAACGATGACATCTAGAACGGCACGTCTTTGAGGTGTTAATTTATACCCTCTATCTCGTAGCTTGTTTTTTCAAAAGTGTCAATTGAAAAGTCCATTTTCACACCTCACGTCTAAAAGATTTGTCATATCAATAATAGCATTAATGACAACAATTTTCAAATAGATTCACTACTTTGTACACTATTTTAGTCTAAATTAGTCTTCTTGAGACATGATTTCTTCGTATACTTTTGCTACGGATTCAAATTCAGTGTCATCAATAACAACTTCGAACGTTGGCTCTTCTTGACCATCGTCAATAACTCTGAATAGAATGCTCGTCTTCACTACCTTCTTGAACCAGAACGGCATACTCCTGACCCTCAACCTCAAAGTCAACAATCACTTCAAATTGAACAGCTTTTCCATTTTCATCAATAAGTTCAACCATTTTTTTCTCTTCCATTTTTCACCTCTTCTATCTAATGTGATCCAGGTAACCTTGCAATATATATACAGCCGCTAGCTGATCGATCACTTCTTTTCGCTTTTCTCTTCGCATGTCAGATTCAATTAGGGTTCTTTCAGCAGCCTTGGTGGTCAAACGCTCATCCCACATAATAATTTCAATTTCTTTTTCTTCTAGGCGCTTTGAGTACTTGAGTTTCTTCTCGAGCTGCTTCACAAAAGCTATTGTCTTCTCCCCTTGGGGACCAATTGTACCATTCATGTTTTTTGGAAGACCCACCACAATTTTTTCTGACTTGCTTTCAATGAGCAATTCTACAATCCTAGCAATGCTTTGTTTATTTGATTCTCGCATAATCGTTTCAACAGGTGAGGCAAGAAAACCCGTAGGGTCACTTACAGCTACCCCAATGGTCCTGTCTCCAATATCGAGTCCAAGCATTTTCATCATTATACCACCTTAATACAAAATTCAGGACAAACTGCACTACAATACGCGCAAAGTACACATTTTTTATGGTCCACAACAGCTTGGCCGTCTATAACATGTATTGCATCTGATTTACATTTTTCCTCACAGGCCTTACATCCAATGCACCAGTCATCGATGTGGAGTCGTCTAGGTGTACTTCTTAACTGAGACTGAATCTCCCTTGGTACTGTGCCACCTGAAAACCTGGTCGTATTGGCAATAACTTCACTGACACGTTGCATACCCACAGCTATGGAATCCACCATATCAAGACCTAAAACAAAGTCAAAGCATTCATCTACAGTGGCAAGTAAATTACCGCCACCAAGGGGTTTCATGCCAAATATACCGCCCCCTCTTTCTTTAAATCGGCTGAGTTCAGCTAGCATCTCCTCTAGGGTGCCATCTTGAATCCCCAGTCCTGATTTATTAAGAATCGGGTGTACAACTTCAATTTCCGGTGACATGTTAGCTGCTTTAACACCCGCAATGTGGTGTGTGGATAACCCCACAGCCTTTATGTCCCCTTTTTCTTTGCGCTCTAAAAAGTATGCCAGAGCTTCAGAGTGTCCACGGAGCGTGTGTTCGCTTTCCTGTTCATGAAGCATAAACAAATCAATATAATCGGTTCCGAGCTCTTCACAGGCTTTTAGAAAGCTTTTTTCCGCGGTTTCCCTTGACCAGGCATACGACTTAGTCGATATGATGAACTTGTCTCTTGGTATGGTTTTTAATGCTTCGTTTATATGTATATATGTTTCATACAACTCTGCAGTGTCAATAAAATTAACACCCCTATTATAGGCTTCTACAATGACCTTGGCGCCGTCTTCCTTCGATAAATTGGCTTGAAGAGGACCAATTGTCAAACCGCCAAAACAAAGCCTGGATACCTCCAGGCCTGTTTTTCCAAGACTTCTAATTTCCAATTTTAAGACTCACTTTCAAGATAGGTTTTAAGTAATTCTTCTAAAATTTCATCTCGTTCCACACGTCGGATAATTTTACGGGCATCGTTATGGGTCGTAATATACGTTGGGTCACCGCTCAAAAGGTATCCAATCATTTGATTGATTGGATGATATCCCTTTTCTTTAAGAGCATTGTAGACATAATTCAGTACTTCTTTTGCGTTCATCTTCTTTTTACTTGGTCTACATCAAACTTCATTGTCATGTTTTTATCCATAACTATAACCTCCTTTAAGATTAGAGTTGAGAATATACTTTTTAAAATTGGATGGTGCTGATCTATTTATACGCACCATCCGCTTTGTACATATATATCCGTTTATTAGAAGGTGTAAAACGATTTTTTAAAATAAAATTCAAAATTTCATAAAAATTATGATAACTGCATGTTATGCAATCATTCCTAGTAGCCTTTAACCACTTCTACAGCCTTTTCTAGTGCCACATCAATTTTAGATGCATCTTTTCCACCTGCTTGAGCCATATTAGGACGGCCGCCACCACCGCCACCGGTGATTTTTGCAACTTCACCTACGAGTTTACCCGCATGTGCCCCTGCCTTTACTGCGTCTTCAGTTGCCATTGCAAGCAGAAGAACTTTTTCTCCCATATCGCTTGCTAGAACGACAATACCCTTATCAAGCTTGTCTTTGATCTGGTCACCCATTGTTCTCATCGTGTTGGCATCAACACCCTTTAGCTTTTCAGTAATCAGCTTTGAAGCCGTTGACTTCAACAGCTTTGTCAATAAGACTTGCAGAGCTTGCACTTGCCGCTTTGGCCTTCATGCTCTCAATTTCTTTTTGAAGCTTTTTATTGTCAGCTGTTATATGACTTGCCTTTTCAACAACGTCATGGACTGTTGCCTTGAGTTCATCTGCAATCATTTGGACCTTGTTGTCAAGCTCATTCACGTACTCATAAACCTTACGACCTGTTATAACTTCGATACGACGAACGCCTGCAGCAATACCCGATTCAGAGACAATCTTAAATAGACCAACTTCTGAAGTGTTTCTCAGGTGTGTACCGCCACAAAGTTCTATTGAAAACTCACCCACACGAACAACGCGTACTTCACTTCCATATTTTTCACCAAATAAAGCTGTTGCGCCCATTTCTTTGGCTTCTTTAATGCCCATAAGTGCTGTTTGCACTTCATGTGGCATGAATATTTTTTCATTTACGATGGCTTCTACCCTATCAACTTCTTCCTGTGTCATAGCCTGGAAATGGGAGAAGTCAAATCGCATTCGTTCTGGACCAACCAGAGAGCCTGCCTGCTCAACATGATCACCTAGAACCATTTTCAGGGCCTTGTGAAGCAGGTGTGTCGCTGTATGGTTTCTTGCAATATCAAGACGTCTCTTGTTGTCAACAGATGCCATCACACTATCACCAACACGCACTGATCCTTCTAGGACTTGTCCATGATGAACTATCGTACCATTTGATCCTTTTTAGTATCAGTAATTGATATCTGACATGACCCCACTGTCATCTCACCACGATCACCAACTTGACCGCCACCTTCAGCATAGAACGGTGTTCTATTTAGGATGATTCTGATTTCATCTCCTTCTGAAGCCTTGTCCACAAGAAGATTGTCACAAGAGATCGCTAGAACTTCTGCCGACTCTGTCACACTATCATAGCCAACAAATTCGGTTGTAACGTCTTCAGAAAGTGCACTGAATGCGTCATCTTCCCATCCTAGGTCATCCCCTTCACCACGAGCAGCTCGTGCTCTTTCTCTTTGATCTTCCATTTCTTTGGTGAAAGCTTCTTCATCAACTTCCATTTCTTTTTCTTCAAGGATTTCTTTTGTAAGATCAAGAGGGAATCCATAGGTATCATAAAGCTTGAATGCATGTTCGCCAGAAGCATCTTCTCACCTTGGCCTTCTAGTTCTACAATATAGTCTTTAAGAATAGACAAGCCTTGGTCAATTGTTTGCTGGAATCGCTCTTCTTCAATCAGAAGAATTTTCTTGATGTAATCATGTCGTGCAACCAGATCAGGGTAAGCGCCACCAGAAAGTTCAACAACAACATCGACAAGATCTGTTAAAAACGCCCCTTCAATACCAAGTAGTTTACCATGACGTGCCGCCCTTCTCAGAAGTCTTCTAAGAACGTATCCACGGCCTTCGTTATTTGGCATAACACCGTCACAAATTAGGAATGAACATGCACGAATATGGTCTGTAATAATTCTCGTAGAAACATCTGTCATACGGTCCTCACCATATGCTTTGCCTGAGATTTTTACAACCCTATCGAGGATGGCTTTAATTGTATCGACTTCAAAAATCGAGTCCACATCTTGCATTATACAAGCCACACGTTCTAGTCCCATACCAGTATCTATGTTTTTCTTTTCTAGCTCTTCATATTCTCCAGTTTCTGTTCTATTAAACTGAGTGAATACATGGTTCCAAAACTCAACAAAGCGGTCGCATTCGCAGCCTGGCTTACAGTCTTCATGCCCGCAACCATATTTTTCACCACGGTCAAAGTAGATTTCTGAACATGGACCACATGGACCCACACCAATTTCCCAGAAATTATCTTCCTTGCCCAGTCTAACAATCCTATCTTCTGGAACACCGATAATATCTTTCCAAATATCATAGGCTTCATCATCCTCAAAATATACAGATGGCCAAAGCTTCTCAATTGGCATTTCGAGATGTTCAGTTATGAACTCCCATCCCCATTTGATGGATTCTTCTTTAAAATAGTCCCCGAATGAAAAGTTTCCTAGCATTTCAAAGAATGTACCATGACGCGACGTAAAGCCAACATTTTCAATATCACCAGTACGAATACATTTCTGACAAGTTGCCATTCTTACTTTTGGTGGCTTCTCTGCCCCAGTAAAATAATTTTTAAGGGGTGCCATGCCCGCATTGATCAATAAAAGACTTTTGTCACTTTTGTGGAACCAGCGGATAGCTTGACTCAACAAAATGACCTTTTGATTCAAAGAATTCTAGAAATCTTTTACGGATTTCATTTAATCCCATCTTTTGCATTTGTTATTCCCTCCATTTTACAATTCGCTCAAAATCAATATAAAAACTAATACTTGTCCAAGTTATACAAAAACCTCTAAAAGCAATACGTGTAGGGACGAGTGCATTCGCGGTACCACCCTACTTATCGTTTCCGATCACTTTAGAGGTTATATTCTTAACCAGGCGTTTTAACGGTCGCTAACCGTCTTTTCCTACTCAAGCAAAATAGATCTGCCCTTCAGACAAGAAGCTCAGAAGCTGCTTCAAACGCGTGACCCTCTTTCACCGACCGTGGTCTCTCTGTGCTGCGTTTTACTTACTCTTCTTCAGCGCTTAATATAAAATTACTACAATTTGTTTTTTGATCAGGTCAATTATACCATAAATTGCTTATATATAAACACCCTCATACAAGAATTTCTATGAGTCTATGGCTTTTTCTATGGTCGCACCACCCATGAGCATATCATCGCTATAAAAAACAACAGCCTGCCCTGGGGTAATAGCCCTTTGCATGTCATCAAACATCACTTTTATTTGATTATCACCAAGTTTTTCGATTGTACACTTGGCAGGTTTGGCACTATACCTGATTTTAGCATATGCATCAATTTTATCACTTAAAGTCTCAAATGGGATGAAGTTGGCTTCTGACGCAATTAAACCTTCAGAGAAAACTTCTTTATTTGTTCCTAGGACAACCTCGTTTGTTAAAGACCTGATCTCCACAACATACATAGGCTTTCCAAAAGTTATTCCCAAGCCTTTTCTTTGACCAATTGTATAGTATATAATGCCCTTGTGTTTTCCGAGAACATTCCCACTTGTGTCTACAAAATTACCTGGTCTAATGGGTGCTCCCATATTCTCACGAACATATCTTGCATAATCGTCATCTGGAATAAAGCAAATTTCCTGACTATCGCTCTTACCTGCAGCATTGACATCAAACTTTTCTGCAATGGCACGAACTTCAGATTTTGACTCCATACCACCCAGTGGTGTTAATATATGCTGTAACTGGTCTTGATTAAGACTCCAGAAGGTATATGTCTGGTCTTTTCTGTCTTCTTTTGACAACCGAACCACATAGCGTTTAAGGTCCTTGTCAAACTCAACTTGGCTGTAATGTCCTGTGGCCACATAGTAGGCTCCCAGATCATGCGCCTTTTTTAATGAGAGCGTCAAACTTTTACATACTTGTTACAAGCTATACAAGGATTTGGTGTGCGCCCATGCTTGTACTCATCAAGGAAGTAGTCAATAACCTTGTTTTTAAAAACACTCTTAAAATTCACAACATAAAATGGAATCTCAAGCTTTTCGCACACTCTTCTTGCATCTTCAACCGCCGAAAGGCTACAACAACCGCCTTCCTTTTCAACAAAGTCCGTGTCACTGTCATCCCAAACTTTCATGTGAATGCCAATGACTTCGTAGCCCTGTTCTTTAAGCATATAGGCGGCAACGGTAGAATCAACACCACCGCTCATACCTACTACGACTTTTTTCTTGTCTAACATAAACTTATTCCTTTCAATTCACCTGTAAAAAGGTCTGTACAGGTTTGATATAAGAAGATTGAAAGTCTTCCGTTAAAAATTCAACTACGCTATCAAATATAGCATAAAATCAAGGAAATGAAAACCGCCAATATCAACACGTTGTCAACATTGGCGGTATAATCTCACTCAGTATTTTTTAGTGCTCATGCTCTTCATCGTGGTGGTCATGATCTGCATCTGGATCAAAACCTTCAAGCTCTTCATATTCTTTGCCTGTCTTTTGAGCATAATCATAAACAGCCGCTTTTATCGCTTGTTCTGCCAGTACAGAACAGTGAATCTTAACTGTCGGAAGTCCGCCTAATTCAGAAATAACTTCTTTATTAGAAAGGTTTAGTGCTTCTTTTACAGTTTTGCCTTTAATAAGCTCAGTGGCAACACTTGAACTTGCAACGGCTGAACCACATCCAAAAGTTTTGAACTTAACATCTGTGATCACTTCGTCTTCTATTTTTAGGTATATTTTCATGATGTCGCCGCACTTAACGTTGCCCACTTCGCCAACGCCGTCAGCATTCTCAATAACGCCTACATTTCTTGGGTTTGTAAAATGTTCCATAACCTTTTCAGTATACATGAAATGGCCTCCTTATTTGTCAAGCACTGCTTCATAAAGCGGTGACATTTGTCTTAGTCTGTCAACAATACCTACTAAATGCTCTATTACATAATCCACGTCTTCTTCTGTCGTGAAATCGCCTATTGTCAGTCTCAATGAGCCATGAGCAATTTCGTGTGTGAGTCCAATTGACATAAGAACGTGGGATGGGTCTAGAGATCCTGATGTACAAGCTGAGCCAGAGCTCGCCGCAACACCAATGAGATCAAGACTTAACAGCAGGGATTCTCCTTCAATGAACTCAAAGCAAATGTTTACATTGCCTGGGTGTCTTTCGGTTGGATGTCCATTGTACTTGGCATAAGGAATTTTACCCATAATGCCATCTCTAAGTCTTTCTCTTAATGAAGTGAGCTTTTCAATGTGCTCATCCATATTTTGGATTGCAAGTTCTGCAGCCTTGGCAAAACCAACAATACCAGGTACGTTTTCTGTGCCTGCACGACGTTTTCTTTCCTGTGCACCACCATCGATAAATGGACCAATTCTAACACCTCGGCGTACATACATGGCACCGATGCCTTTTGGACCGTAGATCTTATGACTTGAGATAGAAAGTAAGTCAATATTAAGCTCATTAACGTCAATTGGTGTGTTTCCATAAGCCTGAACAGCATCTGTATGGAATAAAACGCCATGTTCTTTTGCAATAGCACCAATTTCTTTAACAGGTTGCTTAGTCCCTATTTCATTGTTAATAAACATGATTGAGATTAGGATTGTCGTATCTTTAATAGCCACTTTTAAGTCATCAAGATTTGATCATTCCATATTCATCAACGTCAAGGTATGTAACCTCATAGCCCTCTTTTTCAAGAGTCTCACAGGTATGTAGCACCGCGTGGTGTTCAACCTTTGATGTGATAATATGGTTGCCCTTTTTCTTTCATTGACTTGGCAATTCCCTTGATAGCCCAGTTGTCAGACTCAGTGCCACCAGCAGTGAAGTATACTTCTTCTCTGTTTGCTCCTAGGGTCTTTGCAATTTTTTCGCGACTTGTATTGATCGCGTTCTTCGCATCTCGGCCAAAGCTATGAACACTTGATGCATTTCCATAATGCTCTGTCATGTAAGGCATCATTGCGTCAAGCACTTCTTTTTTCATAGGTGTTGTTGCGGAATAATCCATGTAAATTCTCTTGTTCATGAATATGTCCCCTTTCTATTCTGTCGCCATTTGGCTATAGACATTTGAAATTATCATCTGTCTGTGCTTTTAGTTCTGCCATTCTATAATGGTCATCAATCATGTCTTTGAGTGTGATTGAAGTCACGACTTGATCGATGCTTTCTTTCATTTTTTCGTAGATCAGCCTAGTCACACAGTAATCAGCATTGTCGCATGAACTGTCCTTTTCGTCCTTAACGCAGTCAGTTGGTGCCAAAGGGCCTTCAAGTACAACTAGAACGTCCTTTACAGTAATTTCTTCTGGACTTACGTTGAGTAAGTACCCACCTTGAGCGCCTCTGACACTACGTACAAAACCTGCTTTTCTCAGTGGTGAGATCAGCTGTTCCAAGTAGTTTACAGACACACCCTGTCTGGCTGCGATTGTCGTCAGTGACACAGGTTTATCGCCATAGTTCATTGCCAAATCAAACATGGCCTTTAGTCCGTATCGCCCTTTTGTAGATAATCGCATATTTAACCTCCGTTAATCCCGACTGTTTCACTAGGAATTCATCAACAGTATAATATGGCTTCTTGAGATTGTCAACACTTAAACAAAGTTTTTTGACCAAGGGTTGGTGTCTCAAAGCAAGTCATTGCAGTTGATAACAATTCTCATTAACTTTATATTGACCATATGTATTATATCAGTATTCGTTTTATATGTATATAAGTTTGTCGGATATAAAATACTCGGGATTAACTTATTATATTTTTTTAATAGTCCTATGCTAAATTTGATAAAATCATTGTCTTAAACTTGGTGTAAAGTCTCTTATAATTTATGCCGATATATATTATAGGAAGCTCTGAGGCAGAATACAAAACACATCATAATCAATGTTTTATAAGGGGTGGCAGGTATGGATCAACAAAAAATTACAGGAATTATACAAACTGCATGAAAGGGCCAAGCGTTTTGAAAAGACTCGGAAACGACACTGAAGCCTTAAATATATATATGGAAATTCACGAAAACTTTTTTGCAAACACTTCAGATTTATATGAGCGACCTGCTGTTATTCTCGAGAAAAAACACCGTTTTAAAGAAGCCATCGAAATGTGCGAGAAGGCCATCGAACTTATAAAGGACGATAAAATAAGCGGCACCGTAGAACAATTCGAAAAAAGAAATTTCTAAAAATTGAAGACCGCATGAAAGTGACCTCTTCCACTGAGCCAGAAGAGGACAAGAAATCATTTTCTTTAAAGTGGAATCCTAAAGACTGGGTCTTGTCGGACTGGGTTAAATTTGTTGGCTTTGTAGCATCGTATGCCTTGGTCTGTATTACTTGGTTCCAAGCCAAAATGGATATGAGGATGTTTATATTGACATGTCTGAAATGGAACGAGAATCAGAACTTGAGGGATCAATGTTTATTGAAGAAGAACCTTCGGAATTTGTCATCACAGAAAGTATGGTACAAACCGCTGTCAATATTGTCACGTCAAATATTGAAGTTGTCGATGCCAGTGTTTCACAACAAGAGGGCACCATAGGTTTGGCATCATCACACAGCCAGGCACTTCCAAAGACAAATCAGAAAATTTAGCCATAGAGTTCATTAAAGCCTTGTCTGGTGCGGCATCTGCAGAATATACAGAACTGTCTGGTCCCAATGCCCTATCCCTCGGAGAACTCTATAAACACTATGACATCGTTATAGCTGTTGGTGACAGTCCAGAAAATATAATAGCCAAAGGCACTAAAAACAAAAATGCCAATCTGATTAATTGGCGTGACTAGTTTCATTTAAAACCACAAATATTAGAACTTAAAAGCCCCCTCCTATGATGTCTTCATCATTGGAGGGGCTTTATCAAGATATTATTTATAGACTCAGATCAACAGCTTCATCTACCTCTGTAAAGTTTCTAATCCAGTCTCCCTTTTTGAATCTTACAAAAGATAGTATGAGCTTGGCAAACTCTTCTGTGGCAACCATTATATAAACATACTCCACTGGCCACTGAAGAATAATTGAGCCTATATAGCAAAGGGGCACACCAATAAGCCACATTGTAAAGAGCTCAATTTTAAGAGCCCCTTGGCATCTCCACCACCTCTTAATATTCCAATAATATATAGAATGGAAAGACCGCGAACAGGCATAATAAAAGCTGATAAAATCAATAAGGCCCTTGCTGCTGAGTAGACTTCTGGAGACAATGTGAATACCATAAGAATGACATTCACGCCCGCATAAACGGCAACTGCAATGGCCACTGTTATGAAAAGAACAACTCTTAAAAAGTACCAAGACAGTTCTTTTGCTGTGTCATAGTCATTTTCACCTACCAACTTCCCAATCATGACACATGCCGCACTGGACACAGCAATAATGGCTATCATGAACATTTGCTGAACTGTGGTCATAATTTGAATGGAAGCTATGGCACCAGTACCGATTCGACCATACAACATTGTATATATCATCATGCCAAGCACCCAACATAGATCATTCAGTACAACTTGGGACATTGGTCCACTGGCTTGCTTGAAGGCTTGCTTATCAAAAACCAACAACTTAGGCAATTTAATAGCTAAAACATTTTTGCTACTGTAAACTGCAATAATAACCACAAGCATTTCAATAATACGTGCAATTGATGTTGCCAGGGCCGCGCCTCTAACCCCCATCATTGGCATACCAAGATTACCATAAATCAAACCATAATTTAGAATCACGTTGACAAAGACAGCGACAAGACTTGCCATCATAGGTATAACCGTATTTCCTATACTCCTGCTGGCAACCCCATACCCGCCTGCAATGGCAAAAGGTATATAGCCTACTATAACAATCCTAAGATAGGATGCGCCCAGTCTTATCACTTCACCATCACTTGAGAATAGGCCCACAATTTGTCTTGGATAAAAATAGCCAATCAAGGCGAAAAATACTGACAGTGCAAATCCAAGTTTGATCTGCAGTGATGTAAAATCTTTGATTTTTTCTTGGTTATTCTTGCCCCAGTACTGCGATATAAGAACGCCCACACCTGTATAGAGGCCAATGACCAATATACTGTATAGCATAAAATACTGGTTTGTAATGCCCAGCGACGCAATAGATTTTTCCCCAAGCTTTCCAATCATAACGGTGTCAATGAGATTTACCGAAGCCGTTATAAGAGACTGAATCATGATCGGAACGGCTATTACGAGCATTGACTTGGTAAACTTCTTGCTTTTCATTTCTTTTTTCCTCCAAAAAAAATCCACTCAAACTTTGGAAAGTTTTTAAGTGGATTTCTTCACTCTTATTAATTTGTTATTTGAGCAACTTGCAAAATGTCATTCAAGTACCCTCGTCATAGCTTATATAGATATTTAAGAATAAAAAATATATCGGGGATGACGAAGGGCATGGATCTTTAATTTTTTTTAGCGAATGAATCGTACCTTCTTTTGGCTATTCGTTCTCTAAATCAAACTCAATTGTATCTGGTTCAGGGAGCACATCATCAAGCATGTCATCGAACTCATCTTCACATGAATGCATCATGTCCTTGCCCTTTTCAACCAAACGCTTTGTTTCACCCTTGATATCTTCAAGTGTTTCACGACCTGGCTTTGGTGCAAGCATCATACCCGCCATCAGTCCCATTGCAGTACCAATAAGTAAACCCTCAACGAATTTTACACCGTTTTGTTTCTTTTTCTGTAACGTTCTAATTCTTCATATCTTTTTTTGTGCATATTCAACATAAAATTCCCTCCTTCATTCAACCTTTGCTTCATATTTACCACAAATAGACTGAAACAAAACATTCTCTGTTTAGTACATTTCAGGCTTTCTATGTTTAAGCAGGGGCAGGTTTCTCCTAACTTCATCCTCTTTTTCGAGTTCAATGTCGACCATAAGAAGACCTTCACTCTCTTTTAAAGCGGCAATGACATCGCCCCAAGGACTCGTTACAAGTGTGTGGCCATAAGCCTTATAAAGACCGTCATCATCTCTTGCTGGAGAACATAAAGCCATAAAAACTTGATTATCAAGAGCGCGGGCCCTAGCTGTCAACTCCCAGTGAGCAGGTCCAGTGGTCATGTTGAAGGCAGCAGGCACAATAATAAACTGAGCGCCCTCTAAGACCATTTTTCGAAAAAGCTCAGGAAATCTGATGTCATAACAAATAGCCAGTCCCATTTTCCCAAACTCAGTATCAATAACAGTTGAAGTGTTTCCAGCTGTTAATGTTTCAGATTCTTTAAATGTAATGCCGCCAGGCACGTCAATATCAAAAAGATGGGCCTTCCTATGCTTGCCTAAACACTGACCATTCGAGTTAAATACAAAAGAAGTGTTGTAGACATGCGCGCCTGACTTCTCAGGAATGCTTCCACCAACAATAATAAGACCATGTTCAGCAGCCCATTCGGACAACTGACTGAATGTGTAGCCATTTTCCTTTTCGGCATACTTATGAAAATGTTCATTCGAATAAGGACAATTAAACATTTCTGGCAACACAACAATATCTGCCCCTTTGAAGAGGCTTCTTTTATCATTCGACTGGCCGTTTCCAAATTGGTATTTTTGTTATCAACGACAGTCATTTGGCATAAGGCTATTCTCATTTAAACCTCCAAGTTCATCCATCAAACCTGACGGCAAGGTATAAAACCATTTATAATATCGCTTAATTTTCTTCATTCCCTATTTTAACACAAATCGTACAAACTATTTCTGAAGGATTCATTAATTTTCTAGTCATTCCAATTTATTAATATCAATTCACCATTTCAACTATTTTTCTTCACCAATGGGTAGAAATTAAATAATCTAGCTCTTATATTGAAAGGAGATCCCTATGTGCACTGTCTTTTCGCATACAAGGTTCACAATAAATACCCCCTAATTTTCATGGGAAACAGAGATGAATTCTATGACAGACCCTCAATTCCTGCCCATTTTTGGGACAGTGATGACAGTATTCTAGCAGGTGTAGACTCAAAGGAAAATGGCACCTGGACAGGCATAACCAAAAGTGGTCACTTTGCTTTCGTCACAAACTTTAGAGACTTTTCTATGATTCGGGCTGATACCATATCTCGGGGACACTTGGTTCGGGATTTTTTAGTATATAAACCCCTGCCTCAAAAATACTGCGAAATCATTTCGTTAAAAGCACATAAATTTAATCCGTTTAACCTTATAGTTGGTGATATGAACGAGCTTTCTTATTACTCCAACATTGATAGACAAGTTCATGTACTACCTCCTGGAATATACGGACTTAGCAATCACCTACTTGATACGCCCTGGCCAAAAGTTGCCACTGGCAAAATGGTATTAAAAACCATTGTCGATAGACATGAGGCTATCTCCCCAAATTCTCTTTTAACGTCTTAGATGACAAGACAATACCACCAGATGAAATGTTACCCGACACTGGTATTGGACTTGAGATGGAACGTCCCTTGTCCAGCACTTTCATAGATATTCCGCACAAAAACTATGGCACAAGATTTCAAACCGTCATACTGGTTGATAATGATATGCATGCCGTATTTGTGGAAAGAAGCCGGGACAACAATGGCAAATGGGAACTCCGTACCCACGAATTCGATATTGACATTTCTTCAAACGAAACACATGATTTTAAAAGAACATAACATACAAAGAAGGGGTCCAGTGCATATCAGTGCACTGGACCCTCATTTTATTGTTCGAGACTAACGTCAAATGAATACTTGTATTTCTTCCTATTGGTGACAACTGTCACCTTATACTCACCAATTTCGTCTAGGTCCACTTCAACTTCATGAATCGATGTGAAATAATAACTGTTTTGCTCAAATTTTTCATGCACGTCTGCAAGTTCAGTTCCCGAAGGCGCTGTTATGGTGACATGTTCATCTATCTCTTCATCTAGGGACTTGTAATTGAGAACAAGTTCAAAATATGTGGGACCCATCTCAAAAAAAGACATTTCTCGCCCGTATATAATTAAACATGCCTTCATCCAATTCTTGCACTTCATCACAGAGCACGCAACTAAGCAGTTCTGTCATTACATCACCTCATTTCTATTTTTATACTATTTCTTAACAAGCAAATTTTCGATTTTTTGTAGCACTGGTATTTGTGAAATCTCTGCCTGATCCAAATACTGCTGTTTAATAATTAATAGGCCATAAATTATAGCCCCTACACCCACTGAAATCAAAGTTACAATACGACCAGGTAAAAGACTGTCAAACACAATGCCCGTCACAACAAGCCCGACCCACATGCCAAATACGGAAAGGGTTGGCTTGCGAATAAGTTTTTAACATCAAAGCTGTAGCCTGTGTATTTTTTTAGGGAACGGCTGTTCAAATAAGTCGTTACCATATAGGCAGTGATTACTGCGTAGCCCGCGCCCATAAGTCCAAAGTTCGGGTTCGGAACAAGGATCAGATTAAGCAGGACTTTAACCGCCACACCAAGCAACATATTACGAACAGGAACAACAGGTTTCCCTATGGCATTGAGTACATTGGTTTGTATTTGCGAGTAAATAATAAAAACCAGAGCAAAAGCAAGGGGAATAAGCACCTGACCACCTATGGTCGAGGAAAATATCAAACCAATTAGGTCATGGGATAGAACAGCAATACCTACAGCCGCAGGAAATGCAAGGAGCGTTCCCATCTTCATGCCCATTCCAATACGCCTATGAACCACATCAAACTCTTTTAGCTCCCAGGCTTTGGCTACGAATGGAACAATGCTGGTGCTAATTGACAATGATATAATCAGGGGTATGTTCATAATTGTGTTGGCTCTTGAGTAACCCCCGATAAGCTCGAGGGCGTCGTGGGAGTCGCCAGTGAGTTCTGTTAAAGCTGCCGGTAACATAACCGAGTCCACCAGGCCCATTACAGAAATAATAGCACTGCCCATAGCAATTGGAACTGCCATACTAAGCAGTTTCTTTAAGATGATTTTTTTCTCTTCCCTGCCGATTTCAATATCTTTAACAATTATGTGTTTTTATAGCCCATAAAGGTAGTCACTAAATATATAGTAGCAAATAGACCTCCGGCCGCTGCACCAAATGTTGCACCACCAACAGCCAGTCCAATATCGTTATATTTGTCCATAAAAACCAAGTCAGGCCTATGCCGAAAACCACTCTTGCAAACTGCTCAATAATCATGGAAACCCCTGTGGGTACCATGTTTTCATGACCTTGAAACAGTCCTCTAAAGGCTGACATGATTGAAACTATAAGAGGTGCGGCCCCAAGGCCTATCAATCCCCAGTATGTTTCTTCTGGCCATTTAAGAAGTGTAATAATGTGGTTTACGCCAGCAAAGAGCACAATTGTCATAATGAGTCCAAAACCCAAAAACAAACCAAAGGCCAAATTTAAAACTCATCCATGCATGACTGTCTTTTTTGTTGCACGGTACTCAGCAATCTGCTTTGATAAAGCCATTGTCAAACCCACTGAAGACATGGCAATAAAAGCAGCATAGACCGGATATAGTATATAATAGAGCCCTTGTCCCTCTTCACCAACAAGATAATCCAGCGGCACCTTAAAAAATACGCCAAACGCTCTTGATATAAAGCCCAATATCATAAGGATCAAGGAGCCCTTAATAAACGACTGTCTCTTCATAATTTCTGATCGTCTCCCAACCTACATTTCATGTGTTTATGATTCATATTTTCGAATCTTTTTAAGTATAAGGCATTTTAACAAAAAATGTGTAACAAAAATATGAACGTCAGCAAATTTTCTGACGTTCATAGCTAACATATTATGTTATTTACAAGCCCGCAAAACATCTCAGCGAAGACACCATACCACATCTAGTTTTTTTAATTGATGACTGACTATATATTGTGCATCAATAGGATAAAAACCTTCCCTTTGCGGGCAAATCATTTATGAGTAATTTTATAGATCTGGCTTGGACCCTTTGATTCTTTTTCGAATAAACCAGATAGATCCAAAACCAAGTACAATAAATGCAAATACTAATAACCTGAGCCATTCGAAGAGGTCCGAGCATCAAGCTGTCTGTACGCATCCCTTCTATGAAAAACCGTCCAATAGAGTACATGCCCATATAGAGTAAAAAACCTCTCCGTCAAATTTCTTATTGTCACGGTGCTTTAATAGGACACCCAGGACAAATAAGTTCCACACAAACTCGTAGAAGAAGGTTGGATGGACCTTTTGCCCCTCAACCATGATTCCCCAAGGCAGGTCGGTTGGACCACCATGTGCTTCATTATTGAAAAAGTTTCCCCACCGCCCAATGGCTTGACCTAGTATAAGGCCTGGAGCGCAAAATATCAATTAATTTGGTGAAGTCTAATTTTTTTTATTCTCGTGTATATCCAACCTGCAAGAACGCCGGCCAAGACGCCACCATGTATGGCCAGTCCACCACCTCTTATGTTTATCATTTTCATAATATCGCCCTGATAATACGACCAGTTAAATAAAACATAATAGAGTCTTGCACCAATAATTGCTGATGGCATGCATACAATCACCAAGTCAATAATTGTATCCTCTTCAAATCCTAGTTTTTTTGACCTTTGAAGGATCAATAATGTGGCTAGTAAAAGCCCTGTTGCTATAAAAATACCGTACCATCTGATTTGAAAACCAAAAATCTCAAATGCTATCGGATCCATAATAATCCCTCCTATTCTACAACTGACAAGACAACATTGTCTGACTTGAGATGTGTCTTAATTGTGTTTTCCACAAATTCAGGTGACATATCTTCAAGGATACCCAAATAATCAAACAGATCCATATGCTTCATAAAGTAAGAAACAAAGGCTCCCGCTACATACTGGACAGAGTTAAAGGCACTTAAATAACGACCGATTGCCTTTCTCTTAACCCTGTTAAAAGCTTCGTGGTCTATGCCTTTATCTTGAATTTTTTTAATTTCCTCTTTGACTGCCTCAAAAACCTTCTCATATTCTGCAGATTCTCCACCAAACATAACATGCCCATACTCTAAGCCACTAGAATATTCATGGTAGAAGGATGCGTTTATTATTCCCGCTTCATAATTATCAGAATAGAAGGTTGAGCTTTTGCCAAAATACATGTCTAGGGCCAGCTTCATGGCAATGGTCTTTTGCAGAGCCCGTTTAGGGTCTCCCATCAGCACCGGGTCTTTAAACCCTATCATAAATAAAGGCACTGGAACATTCATAACTTGTCTAACTTCTTTTTCTCGAACACTTTTAGGTTCTTTCAGGGAGCAAGAGCTTTGGCGTTTGTCCCCGTTTAGCATAATCTGTTGAAATACCAGCCTCAACACTTCTCATTATTTCATCTAACTCTAAATCCCCAACTACAAAAGGATCATGTTTTCTGGCACATAAAACGAATCATAACACATCTGCAACTGATCTCGCGTTGTTGCATAAACAGACTCAATTGATCCTGCAACATCTTCTCTTACAGGATGATTATGATACATTTCTTTCAAGGTATTGAAATAAACTTTCCAGTCAGGATCATCGTCATACATCTTGATTTCCTGACCGATTATCCCCTTTTCTTTTTCAACGTTGTCATCAGTTAAATGACATCTTTGCACAAAGCCTAAAAGGAGCTTTAAGCAGTCATAAAAATTATCCACTGTTGAAAACATGTACGCCGTTGAGTTGAAATTTGTGTACGCATTGACATTGGCGCCAAGTCTTGAGAATTTGTCGAATATATCTCCATCCGATTCCTCGAATATTTTGTGTTCTAGGAAGTGCGCTATGCCAAGGGGCATTTCAACCGCTTGTCCATCTTTAAGTTCAAAGTTGTTATACATGGCCCCGTAGCGTGTTGCGAAATATGCAAATTCTTTGTATATCCGCTTTGGCATAATTGAATTCTAGCCTGAGCTGTGAATAATTTTATATACACTTTCATTTAGAAGGCTGTCGTGTCGATGATCTACTGAATATTCCATCATTCTATTCACCTTCCTTAGCTAAAAAATATACTGTATCTAGGGTCATACGCTTTCCTGCTTCAATAATTTCTTCTTTTGTGACCAGCTCAATTTTTCTTAAGTAGACCAGCCATATCAAATGGTTTGCCACTCATTTTTTTGTGAGTAGTAAAAAATTCATAAAAAGAATTAGGATAGTCAGTTATTGATCGTACAGCACTAGATAATGAATCTTTCGCCATTTTTACATCGTCATCATCAAATAGACCTGTTACCATTTTATCCATTTCAATTTGTATAAGATCCATAGCTTTTTGTCTATTTTCAGCTTCAATGCCTGAACTAATCAGCATAATCCCCTTATATTTTTCCACCCTGGAAAAAATGTAATAGCAAAGAGATGCTTTTTCTCGAACATTTTTTAAAGAGCTTTGAACTTGCACCGCCTCCAAGTATATTAGAAAATAAGACACTTGCATTATAGAGTGGATGTGAAAACGGAATATTTGTTCTAAGTCCAAGGGTTAGCTTGGCCTGGGTCACGTCAAAGTTTTCATGTACAGACTTAATTTTAGTCACCGGAACATCCGTGACTGATTTAGGTATATTTATAATTTTTTCTCTTTCGAAAGTGAAGTTCTCAAGAATTAAATCCTGTGTTTTTTCGAAATCAATATCTCCCACTAGAACAATGTCTATTGGAGAGCTCTTAAGAATATGGTTATAATGGTCCATCAGGTCACCGTTTGTAATTGTATCAAGCATTTCGACAGTTCCGTACTGATAAAATCTAAACGGTTCTTTCTCACACATATGTTCCATACACCGGTCTATGGCATACATCATTTTATCGTTAACGCGTCCTTGAATTTCCTCGCGTAAGTTTCTGACCTCATTGTTAAAACATCTTCTTTAAAGAGTCCATTTTCCTTGATTGGATCTTTAAGGACTTCATTTAAAATTTCCAGTCCTGAAGTGAGTAGATTTTTATCTTTAATATGCTTTTCGTTTGGTAATTGCAATTTAAACTGCATGGCATGTAGTTCGCCGTATTTGTTCACATCGCAAGATAGAATACCACCATAGAGGTTGTCAAGGGCATTATTAAGAGCCTTCGAATTTGGCCATGACCTCGTCCCCTGTTCCAGTATTCTAGTTAAAAGCGTGTTGTAGGTTGCTTCCTTTTCATTTAATGGGCGCTTAATATATACACCAATCAAATCAGTTTTGAATTTGTCTGATTTGATCAGGTGAAGTTTTACCTGATCCGCCATTTCTATGACGCGGATTTCATCAATCATTTTGTCATTCCTTCCCAGTATTCACTCTAGACACTGATATAATGTGTCACCATTACCCATTATATCAGTGTAAAAATAGACCGTCCAGCAAAAGCCAGACGGTCTAAGGATTTCTTAAGGTATTGTGACTACTGAATCGAATTGAGTGCAGTGTCAGAAAGTTCTTTAAACACCGTGCTTCCTGCATGGGAAGAACTTTCTTCAAATATGCGACTGATTCCCTCTTTTCCAAGTTCTTTCATTATAAGTCCCTTATAGTAAAGAATCACAGCCTTTTGAAGGGGCAATAAATCCTTCTCAAGAAGTCGATCTAAGGTATCGTGAGCAATATGCATTCTGTTTTGCTTAAAATCTAAAATAGCTTGGTTGCAACGTGCACAGGACTTAACCATAGGGTCTCTATCCGCAGCGAGCATTTCACCAATATGCTTTTTAAAGATCTCTTGTGAGTCATGCACTCTATTTTGCATAAGATAGGCAAAGGCGAGGTTGTTATAGTAGACACCTTTATGCATTGGACTAAACCCTTTCAATGATAAAGTCTCCAAAATGACAAGGCTTCATCAACTCGCCCCTCGTAAATAAGGCCTGTTGCAATATTTATTTCAATGAGTCTCTTGAACTTGTCTCCCCGAATTTGATTCCTCAAAAGATTCATCCTTTGCAAATACAACTGTGGTTGCCCCTGCACCATGAGTATCTTGATTATATTTTTTTGTTTTCTTATCGATGTCCAGATGATTGCAAGCATATAAACTGCAAAAATACTCAACACGAGTGGTCCAATAGTGGTAGCACGCATTTCCAAATCAAGCACCCCAATTATAGTGCCTAATATCATACCAGCAATGATCGCACTGCCCCATAGCCATTTCTTGTTCACATTCATCCCTCTCTTCTATGTCGTTAGTATTATAACAATGTGATGTGACCACTTCGTGTCCATGTTGTATTTTGTTGATTCTTAAAGCTATTTCGTATATAATTCTTAGGTGTGTTAATATCTGCTAAAGAAACTTACCTCTTTATTTTAAAGAGACTTATAAATGAAAGGGAGATCTAAATGAAATTAGGAATCGTGGGACTGCCAAATGTCGGCAAAAGTACCCTATTTAATGCAATAACGAAAGCTGGCGCTGAGTCTGCCAATTATCCATTCTGTACAATCGATCCAAATGTTGGTGTTGTTTCTGTACCAGATAAGAGACTGAACACCCTTAAAGATATGTATAATTCAAAAAAAATAGTCCCAACAGCTATTGAGTTTTACGATATTGCAGGCCTTGTAAAGGGAGCCAGTAAAGGGGAAGGTCTTGGAAATAAGTTTCTAAGCCATATTCGCGAGGTTGAATCTATCGTACACGTTGTGAGATGTTTCGAAGACCCAAATGTGGTTCATGTCGATGGTGAAATCGGACCTTCTAAAGATATTGAAACCATTAACCTTGAGCTCATTTTTTTCAGATACAGAAATGCTTGAAAGACGTATTCAAAGAACCCAAAAGGCTCTTAAGGGTGACAAGTCCTTACAAGCAGAACTTGATCTGCTTAAGAGAATTATTGCTGTATTAGAAGAAGGTAAATCAGCACGTACTCTTGATTTAACCCCTGATGAAGAAATCTTTGCTAAGTCTTTGAATATGCTTAGTTACAAGCCTATTATATATGTAGCCAATGTTTCTGAAGAAGATCTGGTTTCAGGTGAGGAAAACCACTTCGTTAAAGAGGTTCGCGATTTGCTCAAACAGAAGATGCGGAAGTTATTACGATTTGTGCTCAGATTGAACAAGAAATTTCAGAACTTGATGATGACGATAAAATGGCCTTTTTAGAAGATCTTGGCTTATCGGAATCCGGTCTTGATAAACTTGTACATGCCTCTTATCATCTTCTAGGCCTTATTTCCTTCCTGACAGCAGGACCTCAGGAAGTACGTGCTTGGACCATTAAAAATGGAACAAAGGCACCTCAAGCAGGTAGAAAAATTCATACCGACATTGAACGTGGATTTATCCGTGCTGAAACAATCGCTTTCAACGCCCTTACTGAACACGGTTCTATGGCTGCCGCTAAGGAAAAAGGTGCAGTACGCCTTGAAGGCAAGGATTACATTGTTAAAGATGGCGATGTGATTCTGTTTAGATTCAACGTATAAATTTATTAATAAAATAAATCCGCCAACACTTTAATTTAAACAGTGTTGGCGGATTTTTATTTAACTCACTTCTTTATTTCGTCTTCTTTTTACCAGCGTTTTCATTGAAATGCAAATTGAGTTCTGACATTCTTGCCATCACTTCATTTTTCTTCTTCATAAGACTGTTCATTTCATTGACAAGAAGACCGTCATGTTTTCTGTCTTTTCCATAAAGAACAATGACAGGCCACCAAGACCAACATGGGTTCCTACTGCAACACCCATTTGCATGATGTATATATCACCCTTATATCCAACCTCGTCAATAATCTTATTTTGAAGATTCAATGCCACACTTTTATCCGTTGTGTATCCAAATGATTATAAAATCATTCATTACAGCATGGTTTCTATTTTTAAAAGCTTCCACGTAATGGGTCATGACTTTTTTACGACCACGTTCCTTGGCCACAATGGCGCCTTTTCCATCACGCATAGACATAATGGGTTTAATTTTAAGTAGTTTTCCTATAAATGCACTGGCATTCGTTAGACGCCCACTTCTAATTAGGTTGTCAAGATCATCTACAGATAAGAAGTGCTTTTACGTGTTTTTTTAAAGGCTTCGTTAAAATCAACCAAGTCTTCAAATTGCATACCCCGATCTCTCAACATGGCACTTTTCATGATAAGCCATCCACTGCCATGACTCATACTCTTTGAATCAACCACATGAACCTTAATTTCAGGTTCGGTATGTTCCTCTAAGAACATTGTCTTGGCAATTTCTGCAGACTGGTATGATCCACTGGTCCCACTAGACATGGTGATGCATAGAAATTCTCTACAGCCTTCTTCATAAGCCTCTTCCATAATGGCTAAAAATTCTGTTGGCGCAGGCATGGCCGTTGTTGCTGGTTTGCTCAATTTATCAATAATAGCATAAAAGTCATCTGGAGTCAGATCAATTTTATCCTTATATGTTTTTCCATCAATGGTTATACTAAGTGGTGCAATGCCTATATCATACTTTTCAACAATTTCTTGCGACAAATCACAAGTTGAATCTGCGAAGATCTTAATCATGTGGTTCCCCCATATCTCATACTATTTAAAACTTAAAACAATTATAGCATTTAAATTTATAAATGCACTCTCCAAATAAACATTTACCCTATATTATTTATGAAATTCGCTGAAAAACTATAAATTATGGTGAAAAAACAAACTTTTTGTTACATTATTGAAGAATATCAACTAAAAACCAATAGAATGAGTAGTGAGATTACAGTTACAATTAAGATTGCAAACACACTGGAAACAGTGAGTCTATTCATTTGCTTCCTATTTTCATTTAGTAAAGGCTGGATCAAATGACTGTGCATTTCATCATATTTAACACTTATTTCTTTAACTGTGTTTAAATAAGCTTGAGTGTCTGATACAACACCTTCAAGTACTTCTAAATTCTTATTTTTCTTAAGAGCCCGTTTAAGTTTATTGCTATAATCCAAAGTGTCATCGATTTTTTGAACAAACTTAAGATCTTCCTCTGATTGTGGCTCTTTCGTGGAACTCTCTTTACCATTTTCAGCCGCTTCCAGCCGATCTTTTAAATGATTGTTTTCTTCATTGATCGCTAAGATCATGTCTTTTTTGCTTGGCTTTCATCATATCAATTTGAAGCTTTATTTCTTTTGATATTTTAGCCGGACTCGTAACTTTAATAAAGTGTTCATTAATCATGCCTGGTTCACCGTAAACCATGAACTGCAATGACTTTTTATTATTCAACGCATTTTAAGTAGTTTTCAACTATTGGTCTTGAGAACTCATTGAAATAAGCTTCAAACTTATCTTCAGCAAAACTCATAACCCCTTGTTCGTCAACACTGTTAGTATGTGAAGCAATATATCAATTTTTGTTCCGCATTCAACTTAGAATTTTCTGGCATATAAACCACTCCCTATAATTGGACTTTTGCTTATCCTAGCATAAAAGTCAGTATGATTTCCCGATTTATTAATGAGTAAATAATCACATGGTAATAGATTAGACCCAGATGCACTGTACAACGTGCAAAACAAGGTCATTACTAGTATTAT